>Ga0265798_10000099_pt1 | contig 168022 bp, 184 predicted proteins | sample P3T30metagenome_FD_192430 | JGI IMG/M metagenome (GOLD analysis project Ga0265798, IMG submission 192430) | Plant litter microbial communities from East Loma Ridge, Irvine, California - P3 T30 | ecosystem: Environmental > Terrestrial > Plant litter > Unclassified | place: USA: California... | reverse complement strand
TCAGGCTATACTGCTGTATGCCTGAACAGTATTCCGCTTCTTTGTCGACTCGTGTCTTGAGGCTCCGCCTCAAGGACAAACACGCGGTCGTGCTGCGGCAAATGTCCCGGGATGTCAACTTCGTCTGGAATTACAGTCAGGACCTGGCCCTAAAAGTGTTCGAGCGCGAGCGCCGGGTTCTGAGTGCCTTCGATATTGCCAAGTTCACCCGCGGTGCCACGAAAGAAGGACTGAACCTGCATTCCCAGACCGTCCAGGCTGTCTCGGAAGAGTACGTCCTGCGTCGCAAACAGTTCAAGAAGGTGAAGCTGCGCTGGCGCGCCTCGGGCGGCGCCAGGCGCTCGCTCGGCTGGATTCCCTTCAAGGCCTCGGCCCTGCGCTACCGCAGCGGCCAGTTGTTCTTCGCTGGGGTCGATAAGCCGCTGTCCCTCTGGGACAGTTACGGCCTCGCTGGCTACGAGCTCGGCGCCGGCAGCGTTAGCGAAGACGCCCGCGGCCGCTGGTACATCAATATCACGGTCAAGGTGCCTCAAAAGACATGCAGCGAAGGCAAGTCAGCGGTCGGCCTGGACCTGGGCCTGAAGGACTTCGTTGCAAGCTCGGATGGCGACGTCATCGAAGCGCAGCAGTTCTACCGCGACCTCGAGCCGTCACTGGCCGTCGCTCAGCGGGCGCGAAAGAAAGCACGCGTAAAAGCGCTGCATGCCAAGATTGCGAACCGCAGAAATAACTTTTTGCACCAACTCAGCACCGCCCTGGTTCGCAGGCACGGTGCTATCTTTGTCGGAAATGTGAACGCGGCCGGCCTGGCCAAGACGCGGATGGCAAAATCCGTGCTCGACGCAGGCTGGTCGACGTTCCGAACCATGCTGCAGTACAAGTGCGATGACGCAGGCGTATGGTTCGAAGAAATCGACGAAGCCTATTCAACCCAGACCTGTTCTGCGTGTGGTTCGCGCAGCGGCCCGAGAGGGCTGCAGGGTCTTGGAATAAGGGAGTGGACTTGTCCAGAGTGTGGCGCCGCGCATCAGCGCGACGTCAACGCTGCAAGGGTCATTCTCGCGCGCGGACATGCGCGTCTCGCAGGAGGAATCCCCTTCCTTTCCGCGTAAGCGGCAGCCGCAAGGCTGAGGTGGGGGAGGATGTCAATCAGGGTATTGCCAACAAGGCTAAATGACCCTTCTATACGTAGCAGTATTCACGCGTCGTCAGACAAGGCCATGGCCCTTCCCCTCATCATTGCGAGCCCTCAGCATCTCGCGACACTGCTCACTATGCGCGCCCGCACAGGCATGCGTATTGGAGAGCTGTTGGTCGCAAGTGGCCGAGTCAGCGTTGCGATGGTTGAAGCAGCTGCGGCGGCGCAGAAAGCGGGCCAGAACGCCCGCTTAGGAGACGTCCTGGTCAGCATGGGAGCCCTATCCCAGGCAGATTTCGACGACTTCATGGAGCAGCAAACCGGTACGCCGCTTATCGACGTGCGCCAGTACCCGGTAAATCCTGTGGCGCTGGCAGCCATGCCAGCCGCGGCTGCGCAGATGTATGGATGCTTGCCCGTCGACCTGCTACCCGGTGGCCTGGTGGTGGTCTTCGGAGAACAGCCAAAAGCTGACCAGCTCGCAGCCCTCCGCTTCGCAACCGGGCACAACGCCATTGCGTTTAGGGCAAGCAACCCTATCGTGCTCAAGTCGCTGCTCGCGCGGCACTATGTCTCTACTGCCGGAACATTCGTTAAGGGCGCAGCGCTCAAGCCTGAGCGATATGCACAGCTGGCGTCCAGGGACGGGCCGGCAGGTATCTTTCGCAGCGTTCTGGCCCATGCGCTCGCTTTCGGCGCCTCAGACATCCATTTTCGCCCACAGCTCGATGGGTCCCGTTCAGTCCTGATTCGGGTGGATGGGGTGTTTCGCCACGTCCAGGACGTCGCCGAAAGGGATGTCGCCGGTATGCAGCGCCATATCGAGGTGATGGCGGGAATCGACTTCATGAGCAAGACCCCTTCGAAGGAAGGGCGCTTGGCTCTTGACCACGACGGCCGCCCTATTGACCTACGTGTGTCCATCATCACAGGCACATCTGGCAATTCGATGGTTCTGCGAGTCTTGGACCCAATTCGGTTTCCCGCGTCGCTCGAAGCCCTGACACTGCCAAAGCCACAGCTGCGCGCCTTGGCAGGCATCCTGAAACGCCCGCACGGATTGCTTGTAGCGGTCGGGCCAACCGGCTCAGGGAAGACCACCACCCTGTACACCCTGCTCAAGGAGCTGCACGCCCGCAACCTCCACGTTGCCACGGTCGAGGACCCTGTCGAGTATCGGCTGCCTGGTATCAACCAGTTTGAGTCCTCTGACTTTGGGGCCCTTCTGCCCAAGCTACTGCGACACGACCCGGACGTAGTGATGGTCGGCGAGCTGCGCGACGAGAAAACCACTGCGATGGCCATTAACGCAGCGTTGACCGGCCACCTCGTGCTTTCAACCGTCCATGCAAACGACTCGGCCTCAACAATCCATCGCCTATTGGGGATGGGCGCTCCCCTGCACTTGCTTGCGTCCAGCTTGGCAGGCATTCTGAGCCAGCGCTTGGTACGGATGAAATGCCCGAGTTGCGAGGGTACGGGTTGCGAAGAGTGCGGCAGGACAGGATTTCAAGGCCGCTCCCTGGTTGCCGAGCTGGCCAAGCCTCGACCGGAGCTGGCTCAACTGTCCGCAATGCCCTCACACGCGGACATCGCAAAGAACCTTGAGTTCTTGGGTGGGGTGACGATGGATGGCTCGATGCTCGAGCTTGCCCGCACTGGTAAGACTTCATGGGATGAAGTCGCCTCGCTTATCACCAATCCGAAGCTGCTGCCGGCGCACATGCGGCAGACCCTGGGCTACCTGGACGACGAGGAACTGCAGCAGTTTGCGGTGAAGCCTTAAAGCCGCCGCACCCGAAAAACGGGACTACTCGGGGAAAAATATAAGACTGGTGTCCCTATACCAGCTGCCTGTCATGTGACTGGCTTCCCCAAGGCTTTACAGGAGACAACCTGGTGGTTACCAAAGCGAAGTCCAAGAAAAAACTGTTCGTCCTCGATACCAACGTATTGCTGCACGACCCGCACTGCCTCACCAAGTTTCACGAACACGACCTTTTCATCCCGTTCGTGACGCTCGAAGAGCTCGACAACCATAAGGTTGGTACGCAAGATATCAATCGCAACGCGCGCCAGGTAACGCGCCTCCTGAACGACATCGTCTCCCAGCCCGGGGGAACGTTCGCAAAGGGCTTTGAGCTCAAGCAATTCAACGGCAAGCAAGCCACCGGTCGGCTGTTCATGCAGACCGCAACGTTCCCCTCCAATCCTGACCTCGAACTGACGTCGAAGAACGACAACCAGTTCCTCCTGGCCCTGGGCCACCTGCGCACCAATCACCGCCCGGCCCGCGACGTCGTGCTGGTCACGAAAGACCTCAACCTTCGGGTGAAAGCGTTCTCGCTGGGCTTTGTCGCCCAGGACTACCTCCACGACCATGCCGTCACCGATACGGACTTGCTGCGCAAAGGCATTCACTACCTGGAAACGGACATTCTCGAGACCGGCCGTGACCTGAAGTCGTGGAAGGAAGGCCCTCTGAACTACTACGAAATGCGCATGGCCGATGCCGCGCGGTATTTCGTGAACGAGCTGCTGGTGCTGCCCGACGAAACGCAGCTGGTCGTGCGCGGCAACGAGCGCGGCGTCTTGACGTTGTCGACGATGGTCGACTACACCAAAGACCGCCACGCGCTCTGGGGCATCCGGGCCCGAAACGAGGAGCAAAGCTTCGCGATGAACCTTCTGATGGACCCGGAAGTGGACTTCGTCACGTTGCTTGGTCCCGCCGGCACCGGCAAGACCTTGCTGACTCTGGCGGCAGCGCTCCAACAGGTTATCGAGACCAAGCGCTTCAGCGAAATCATCTTTACCCGCGCCACCGTTCCGATGGGCGAAGAGATTGGCTTCCTGCCCGGCACCGAGGAAGAAAAGATGCGGCCGTGGCTCGGTGCGCTCGATGACAACCTCGATGTGCTTCTCAAGAATGCGAAAGGCGACAGCGACGGCGACAAGCAGTCCAAGGGGAACGTGGACTGGCAGCGCGACACTACGCGGGCTATGGTTCAGTCCCACATCCAGGTAAAGAGCGTCTCCTTCATGCGCGGCCGCACGTTCCAAGACAAGCTCTTCATCGTTGACGAAGCGCAGAACCTGACGCCGAAGCAGATGAAAGCGCTAGTGACCCGCGCCGGCCAGGGCACGAAGGTGGTCTGCTTGGGCAACCTCGCCCAGATTGACACGCCTTACCTATCCGAGACCTCGTCCGGCCTGGCATTTGCTGTGGAGCGATTCAAGGGCTGGGCGCACTTCGGCCACGTCATCCTGGAAAAAGGCGAGCGTTCGCGCCTGGCGAACTACGCTAACGAACATCTGTGACCCGCAATCGGTAAGCAGAACAAACAAACGGCTCCTTGCGGAGCCGTTTTCTTTCTCCTGAAGCCAGCACCAGTTACTGCGCTGGCGGCGCTTCCTGAAGGAGCGATTCGGGTAAAGGGATGCAACGGCTGCCCGCAGTCAGAGAGGACAGTACAGCGCCGTCCCATACCGCCACAAGAGGAATCAGACCAGTGCACTCCCCAGCGACGCGGGCAACGTCGGCGCCGAGGCGCACACACATGCCATGCATGCGGTGGTTTTGCTGCAGGTAGTAGATGAGCACCATCGTGCAGCCATGATGTGCTGCAGAGACAAATGCCGCGTTCATCAATGCAGCGCCGACGCGGAGCCCGCGGGCCGCGTGGTCAACGGAGATACCCAGCTCCGCTGTTGGAACCGGCTCACCCAAGGCGAGGCCGACATGGCAAACGCCGACCAGCCGGCCCTCGGAAAACGCACCCAATACAGGGTCTCGGTCATACTGCAGCTCAGCGACATACTGCTCGAGCTGCGTGTCAGTACGTTCCTGGCAGAACCTCAAATGGCGGTCGCTAGCCGACAAGCGAACGAAGTGTGCGGAAATGGCGCGGCCGTCGGGTGCGTTTAGGCGCCTGATAAAAACACTGCGGGAGCCGAAAGGCCGCGCAGTGTTCGTACACGTATCCAATGCAAGCATGGCCGCGCCAGGCGTTAGCCCAGCATGCTGCGCATGTCGCCCATCATCTGCGCGCCATTATCGGGCAGGACCATTCCGTAGCTCAGGTCCATCATCGCACTGCGGAACAGCGGAGTGTCCGTGATGCCAAACATTTCGCGCAGGCGAGCCAGCGCGCCCTCGCCATCGGACAGCGGGAGCAGCAACCAGACCTCAGAGCCCAGGCCCAGGGCAACCAGGTCGGAGGTACGCATGGTGCGGCGTAGTGCCAAGCGGAAATCCGTCAAGGCGACTTCGCGAGCCGCCTCGTCCAGCTTGTCCAGGCGTGGCTCGATGACGAGCACAGTCAGGGTGGCTTTGGCGTAACGACGGACGATGTTGAGCTGCCAGTCCAGCACTTCTTCGAACACCGGCAAAAACATTTCATTGGGGAGTGGAGCAGAGGCAGTCATAGAGCATCCTAAAAGAAAAGAGAGCCCTACTTATAGACAAGGGATTTATTCGCAATAAACAGCTGTGCTACACTCAGGCCTTTTAGAAGCTACTGTTTATGCGCCTGCACATTCTTTCCGACCTGCATACCGGTCACTGCCCGTTTGGACCTGCCCGAGTGTGTGCAGACGCCCTGGTCTTGCCTGGCGACATTGGTGACGGTCCGACATTTGACGTCGCCACAGTCGCTTCGGCCTATCTCGCCGCAGGCCTGCCGGTTCTCTACGTGCCGGGCAACCATGAGTTTTACGGCACCCGAATCACCCGAGGCCTACGCAACCTACACAGGCAGTGCCGGGCTGCAGGAATTACCCTCTTGACGAACCGCAGCGTGGTCATCCAGGGCGTGCGTTTTATCGGCGCGACCCTCTGGACCGACTTCGAATTCTATGGCGCCAGCCGTAAGGCGTCGAGTGAACGGGCGGCGCAATTTGGAATCAGCGACTTCTCCTGCATCTTCGACGGCCGCGGGCGCACCATCACGCCGGCCATGACAGCGCGTTGGCATGCAAAGAGCCGGCGTATGCTGGAGGCCGAACTTGCGCGCCCTTTCGAGGGGAAAACAGCGGTAATTACTCACCACGGCCCGCACAGGGGGTCGGTGCACGCGCGCTGGACAGGCCACCCCGTCAACCCGGCCTTTGTCTCGGATTTAGAGGAGCTCATCCTTCAGTACCAACCTGCCCTGTGGGCGCATGGTCACGTACACAACAGCTTTCGCTACCTGGTGGGGAGCACACCTGTAATTGCGAATCCGCGCGGGTACGTTAAAAGAGTTCTCGACAAGAACGGCGTACTCATTTTTGAGCGAGAGAACGAGGACTTTAACCCGCAGTTGGTCGTCTCAGTTTGACGGGGCCACCGGCGCCGGTGTACTTAGGTTCGCTTTCGCTTCAAGCACCGTACTCCCAATAGCCGACAACGTGCTACTGGCCACCTCGCCTGCGGCTATGGTGGTCTCCCCAACTGCGGTTAGCGCTTCTTTGGCCGTATCTGCAGTCTCGGTCGCAACTTCGCCCGTGGTGGTTAAAACCTCTTTCGCAGTGTCCCCCGCTTTTTGGAGGTCTCCGCTTGATTGGACACCTTGCACCGTCTCTCCGACCGACGTTAAGCCATCACGGACGGACGTTGCCGTGTCTTGTGGGGACTGGCCGGAACAGCCCGCCAGGAGAGTCAGCAGTGCGAGGGCAATGATGGGCTTTTGCATTGGATTCTTTCGAAATAGTGATGCTAAATATAGCGATGGCGGACCGACTGTTCGATGCCCCTAAAAACGTAAAGGGGCGACTCTTTTAAGCCGTCAGATTGAAAGCCTGAAATAGCGAGCTCGCTAAAGGGCTGCTATACTGCTGAGCTACACTTCAAAGGAAACAAATGAGCTATATCGACACCATTCGGCATGAACGTCTCGGGACCCTGGTCGGATTGGCGCTGTATCACCCATTCGAACGACGTGCCGCACGGCGCTCAAGCTATGATTTTGGCTGTTCGCCTTTCAACCTCGTCCTGGGCGGGGGCTCCGGCGAGCATCCAGCTATCGTGGTGCATCACTTGCATCACATCGTGAGGTATTACGTGCTGCTACGACTCGAGATGACCAGAGCCGACGGAAAAGACGATGGTGCTGCCGTAGGTACCCTGGAATCACGCATCCTTGAAGTAGACCTCGAGCCGTTGTTGGAGTGCCTCGAGTTCTGCGGATGGACTCTCGAGCAGTTAGCCAATCTAGTACGCTCGGCGAACGACCCTACCCTTCCAGCGCCGTACAATCCGGACGTACACTCAAGCGTGGAGCATTGGCTTGCCTACAGCTTCGGCGAGTTTCTGTGGTACGACCGGCCGGACCTGGCTGGTGGCGAGGTCGAGGCGCTCAAGGCTGCCGAACCGTGTCTTGAGCAGTGGATGTCCGCTCCCGTGATGCGCAACGTTCTGCCGTAACGCCCTAATTCAATGACGGACCCGTTTCGCACGGGTCCGTTTTTCGTAAAAGGCCGGCGATAGCTAAACAGTGGGAGCTACCTTTTAGTAGCCACCACGGTTCACGTGCCCGAACAACTACCACACCCTTGATGCCAAGATGTCGACACTGAATACTCGCCTTGCTCCCTCGCCGACTTTGCCTACGCTGCCGCGCGTCGTCAAGGCAGTGCGCACAAGCGCCAAGCCCGTCCCCGCCTCCGTTCAGCTGGCCGCGCTGCAGACTACGGCCCGCTTCGTTGAACTCGCCCGTACGCGCTACGGGCGGGCCTTCCCGATGCCTACGGTAGCTTTTGACCTTCGCGGGAAAACGGCCGGCCAAGCGTTTCTGAATCAAAACATGATTCGGTACAACGCTGTTCTGCTCACGGAGAACCAGGCTGAATTCGACGCGCAAACAATTCCCCACGAGGTGGCACACCTCATTGCTCACCAGCTCTACGGCGCGAAGATTTCCGGTCATGGCCCGGAATGGCAAAAGGTGATGCGCGATTTCGGAGTCCAGCCGCGGCGATGCCATAGCTATGACGTCACCAATAGCGCAGTGGGCGGGGTGCACCAGTACACGTGCCGATGCAACAAGACTTTCGCGTTGACGGCTAAGCGGCATAAGAAGGCTCAGCGCGGAGGACTTATCTGCCGGAAGTGCCGCTCAACGCTGCGCCCAATAGGTGCCGCGACAACTACGCCCATTCCGGCCGCCAGCGCTGTGGTCCAGCCGACGCTACCGCTGCAACCTCTTCGTCCGAGTCGTCCAACTGTCCGTGTCGCGCCCCCTCCATCGAGCGTGCCACCCAAGCCAACGCCTGTGCCGCCGAAGACATCGAGGGAGCTGCGGCCTGCCACTCCCGCGATGCTTCAGTTCGCTCTATCCTTGGCGCATAAGCTGGGTATCGCACTGCAGGCGGAGCACGTATCAAGTTTTGACAGCTGCGCTGACTTCATCAACCGATTTAAGGGCGCTACTGCAGTTCCATCTGCGAACCCGCCGAGTGACGCGCAACTGAAATATGCAAGAGACATCGCGCGCAGGAAAGGGTTGTCCCTTTCCCCTAACGTCCTAGGCGACCGCACGAGCCTGTCAGCTTGGCTCAAAGCGAATCATTGACGATTCTTAGGGGACGTTATACTGGCGGCGCATACTTCTTACCCGCCGCGAGCCACCTAAGCTGGGTGGCTTTTTTACGCCTTCAAGGGTATCCTCCGCTGCCTATACAGGTAAGGCCCATTTATTACTAGGAAGAGCTATGCTCATCATCACCACAGCTGACATCGAACACACGTCCCGCGGCCTCGAAAGCGACCGTGTGAAAACACGGCAGGTCATACATGCAGTTGAAGCGAAGGACACGGACGACGCCTGCCGCATTGTTCGCACGTTCTACGAGCAGAAATCCGATTCGGACCCCTACGGTGAACGCTATCGAGTTCTCGACGTCGAAGCGTTCGAGCAGCTTAGCGAGGCCAGCCTTGTGAAATCATTTAATCGCACTTAATTCCCAACCCCGGCAGGCGCCGGGGTTTTTCTGTTTTGGATGCGTCATAGATGAGGTCTTACGAGGTATAACGCGTCATCTATGATTCACTTGAACAAGAAAAACCGCTCATGGAAATCCATGAGCGGTCGGAATCAAACGGTCAGATTGGCAAATATTCAGTGCCGAGTGCTTTTTCACCTACGAGTTGACGGACAAAATCGTCTGTCGAAGTGGAGACAGCGCGCACCAGAACGTCTTGATGCTTCGCCAGGTGCTCGCAATGAGCCCCTGCCATGCCCGCCACGAGGTCTGCGATACGCAACATGCGCGTTTCGGTAGCTCCGTAGCCGTGGTCAGGCACTGCTCGGAGCCAGAAACCCTCGGAGGTAACATACAGCTTCGCGGGCTCCATGGCGAATTGCTCGTCGTCCGAGCCCAGGCCTTCCTCAAGCTGGTCGCCCTGCCATTGGACAGGCTCGCGCTCGATTACAGCCATGCTCAACGACTGCTCCTTGCAAAACGACTGCAGGGAGAGCAGCTCGTCGAGAAAGGATTGGTCGATGACAAGCAGCGCCCATCCCGGACCGTAACCTTCCGGGCCCGTAGCAAAGGCCTCCAAGTACAGCTGTACAGGTGCTTTGACTTCAACCCGTGGAAGCGCCTCGCGCTTGAGCATACCACTCAAGAGGTCCCAGGTTTTGTACCCCAATACCGCGGAAATCGTCTCGAGCGCGCGACCCTGTCCCAGGGTAGTGCGGCCAAGGACCTCACGCAAACGGGTTGCCATCGCGCGGACCTTCACATCGTTCAGTTCTACTTTCATTGCATTGCTCCTTGAATAGGGCGGAGCCTTAAATAGTGGCCTCGATGCACGCGTTACGAGTAAGTCCAAGGCTCCGCCAATTGAAGGGCAGGCATGGAAATCTCAGGAAAAACTTCTGCTTTTACCAATCCCGGGGAACCAGGTGCGTGCGACAGGCAGCAGACGCCTATGCAGATGTATAGCACCCGCACGAGGGCGTCGTCGCTATACCGAGTTGGACATATTATCAATAACAGGACAGGAGAATCATGGACACCTCTACCAATCGCGAGTTTTACGCTTTCCGCAATACCGACACCGGAGAACTGGTGCGGGTTCGCGAACAAGGCCACGAATATCGGCTGAGCTCGTACGGGTCGGACCCCGTGTTCGAAGCGGAATCGCCGGAGCAACTTGCCCAAGTTCTTTTCGAAAATACGCCTGGCTACAACACGAGCCGGGATTGCCCCGGCTGGGGCATGTACCGTCGGGAGCAGTTGGCGCCGGTGAAGGTTGCCGTTCGAATCGACGTTGAATCGTTCGAACTGCCGGCTCAACGCCGCGTGCCGACGATTGCCATACGCAGCATTCCCTACATGGTCGCCAGGCGCTATGCGGGCGGCCCTCTTGAGGGAGTAATGCCCGATGCCCTCGTCACCTTCTGGCTGGTCGAGCTGCCTGACGGTATGACCCTGGAAGAGGTGAAAGCCTGGGAAGGCCTGTCGGTATTTCCCGATAACAACAAGCACATCTGTCGCACGCTCTACAAAGCAGTCGAGGTCCCTGAAGAATTCGGACCTGATGTCGTCGGCAAGCGCGCAGCCCTGTTCTTGGCGTCCGTCCAATGATTACCGAGCTGAGCGTAAAGGACTTCAAGGGAATCGCTTACCTTGAAGCGTCCGACCTGATGCGCAAATACAAGAAGCGACTGACGTTCTCAACCACGCAGCCGAATGTGCTTGTCGGCCCTAACGGCGTCGGCAAATCAGCAGTCATGCTTACGCTCGCCCTACGCTTCCTCGCGTACTTCACTGGCGAAAGCACGCTCGACGAGAAATACCTGCGTGACAGGGACGCCGAAGCCTGGTGGTCGAAGGAGTATCGCTGGTCTGAAGGGGAATGGCTCAAGGGTCTGAAGTGCAACACGGATAACGGCCCAGCACTGTACTACCGTCCCAGCCACATCCCCGGCAATGAAGTCGACGTAACCCATGCAATGATGATGGGGTACTTCGAGCAAGCGAAAGCGTACGGCAAACTGGTCGACAATAAATCGTCAGGCCAGCAAAGCCAAGCCGTGCTCGCGCGCATCCTGGCCGCCTTGGCCGGCACAAATCTGCCAACCGACTACCGCATGGTGAACTGGGAATACGGCCGAGACCCCGCTCCCGAAAAGAGTTCGAATCGAGGCTACTTCGAGCCTATGGCTGAGGTACTCAAAAAACAGTATCCTCGTTGCGCGAACGCCGTGCCGCTCATCCTGATGGACGAGCCGGAACAATCGCTAGACGCTCGTGCTGAAGGAAAACTGTGGGCCGCCATCGCCCAGGCCGACTGTAGCCGCATGCAGGTCATTGTCGCCACCCACAGCCTGTACCCACTGCTGCACAAGGACAAGTTCAACATCATCGAAGCCGAAGCGGGCTTCATTTCCGATGTACTCGAACTGATGGCCTGACCCGGCGAAATCTGCCGTCTCTTTTTACAAGGACCTTGATGAATATTCTGCGAGCAGAGCTTTACCTGAAGCGGTATCTTCCTTCGACCCTGGTGTCGGAAGTCTTCGATGACGACGAAATGCTGCAATGGTCTCTGGAAGCGATGTTCCCCAGTCTCGATGAGCAGCAGCTGCGCTCGCTGACCGTCGGCCAGCTGCTAGTCCAGTATGCTGCAGCACCCGTGCCAATTCACGGCCAGGCACCAAGCGCCACTCCAGCGTAACTTCAGCAAAACCTTCACCGCGCCAGCTTCTGCTGGCGCGTTTTCTTTGGAGCGGTCAAAGAAAAAGACCACGCGGCAAAAGCCGGTGGTCTTGAAGAACTCAACGTTCGAACTGATTATACTGCCTCGCAAGCGAGTCTTGCGACATCAACGGGCGACTGTGCGTCAGGATGTGCATTCAAACCGGAGAAGCGGCCGGGATGCCGATTCATAGCTTCAAGCACCACAAGTGCATCATTCATGTCGAAACACCACTCGAGGACACCACCGGATGAGTTCATTCGGTCATGCCCGCCTACGACCCAACGTTCGCTCGCAGGAGCGATATCGCAAGGCAGGCCGCGGTACGTGTACGTCGGGCACTCAACGAGTGCCGTATCGTTCACGGAGGCTGCGAAAGGATGCATCGCGCTGGCGAGAACGGCCACCGCCTTGACCATGTCGCGCAACTGCTCCACTGAAGCGGTAGCGATGTCATGCACAAAGCGGTAGTGCGTGGCGACGATGCCATAGGGCTCATCACAGAACGTGCCACAGCGTTGAACAGCGTGCAGCGGAAGGTACTGCTGCATGTCGTCGTCGAGCGCGCGTGCGTACGATTCGATAGCGGCGAGCTGGGCCTGGGAGTAGCCCTGCTCGAAAGCATACGACTGCAGCAACATCCCCCGTGCCGCAAGCGGCGCCAGGAAGCGACGCATGGTGCGGCCTACGGCGCCTTTTGGTAGCCGATACAGGCGATGAGCTTCGTGCGAAATAGCAAAGACGTTTTCTGAGGTGAGCATGTTGACTCCAAATGTAGTTGACCTGGAAGGTATAGCGCCGCACCGGCCGCACCTCCAGCGCAAGACCGATGTCCCCAGAAACGCTATGCTGCCACTCTGGCGGGGTTCCCGGTCATTCGACCGAAAAAAGGTCCCCGGGATTATCCAAATAGACCAGACGCCGAGCGCCGGATGAGAGCATGACGGGCATGCCCTGGTCGGCGCTATAGCAGCCCACTTCCTTAGCGCCCACTACGAAAACTCGAGGCACCCCTTTCGCCTTCCAGTGAGCGATTTTCGCCGGCAGAGGCGCATCGCTGTCATCCACTAAAACATCCTTCCAACGATTGCGAAGTACGCCTGCACATTTCCGAGCATAGTCTTTGGAGGGCTCTGACACGGCCAGCACCACCGCGTCATAGGGGTGCAGGAACGCCGGCAAATCGACGCCGTGCACCTCGAGCAAAATGCCCATCATTCGTTCGAGAGACCCCAACACGGCATGGTGCAGCACCACTGGCCGCACTCGGGCATTATTTGCATCAACATAGTCGAGGTCGAAGCGCTCAGGAAGCACGTAATCGAGCTGAATTACCCCCAGCTGCCAGCGCCGGCCGAGCTTGTCGTACACTCCGAGTTCAATCTTTGGGCCATAGAAGGCACCCCCTCCAGGCTGCTCGTCCCATTCGAGTCCTTGAGCGCCACATGCTGCGCGCAAAGCGTTTTCTGCCTGGTCCCAAAGGGCATCAGCACCAAATCGTTGCTCCGGCCGGAGAGACACTGAGAAGTCGACCTTTTCGAAGCCGAGCTCCCTGTACGCTTTCTGTGCCATGGCCAAATACTGTGCTACGGCCGGCGCAACCTGGTCCTCGGCAACAAACACATGACTGTCGTCCTGACAGAACTGGCGCATCCGGAACAGGACCTGGAGGGAACCGCTTGGCTCATTGCGGAACACTTCTCCGAATTCGAATAGCGGCAGCGGCAGCTCACGGTAGCTTCGCCGGCGGCTGCTGTAGAGCTCGATGTGGTTGGGGCAGCTCATCGGCCGCATCGCGTAGCCACCCTCCTCCTCTGCGGCGCCGTCTTGCGGCAGTAGGAACATGGCCTCGCGATATTTCTCCAGGTGTCCTGACTGAGCAAAGGCACTGACGCCGACGAGGCTCGGGCTCTTAACCTCGAGGTAGCCGGCATCTTCATGCACGCGGCGGATATAACTGCGCAGCTTCTCGTACATTTTCAGGCCAGCAGGCTGCCAGTAGACGACTCCTGCGAAGGGGCCAACGTGCAATAGGTCCATGCGACGCGCAGCGTCCATGTATCGGTCAACAGGGTTGGAGGCCAGGTTCTGGGCGGACTGCTCGCGGTGAAGGGCTTGGTTCATGGCATTGCTTTCAAAGAGAATTCAAAACGGAAGGGGCAAAACAAAACCGCCCGGGTCCTTGCGGGCCCGGGCGGCTGGTAGAGAGTCGAGATATCGTCAGGTACGAGTTCGCTCATCCACCGGGCGCTGGGCCTGGGCGGTTGTCGTGGTCGTAGTAGTGACGAAAGAAAGGTACATGGCGATATTCGGTATGTTGGTTTTTAGTATAGCTCGGCAGTTTATATCGGGCAAGCGCCGGTTTTCGCGAGATTCGATAGCTCCAGGCAAGCGGCGCCGTCACTATACAAATTACGCTGACAACAGCCGGGCCTTTCCGGGCCTCCCGTCCTCACCATGCAAGTGGTATGGCAAATCGGAAGCAGGAACTGCAGTACCCAACGAAATTCTTTCTCGTCACCCTTCAAAGGTACGAAGAGCTTTTCGGGACAACGAGGACATCGCGATGCAAACAGGGCTTTTCGTACGTACAAAGGATGAACAATATGACTACCCACAAAAACACTGCCGCAGCAGGTACCGACAACGTGGACACCATCAAGGCCGCGGCTAAGCGCATGTGCGCTTCGCTTGAGGCCAAGGGTCACCCGGTGCCCCATACGGCAATGCTTGAGGCCCTGGCTCAGGGCTTGGGCCTGGACAATTGGCGCAAGCTCAAGGCAGTCCTCGACGCGCCACGAGCACAGCCAGAACCTCCAAAGCCTACCGTGCCTCCCCTGGGCGAATGGCAGACCTGGACGGTGCACGGCATCTACACGGACAACAATCAACAGTACGGGGATGACTTCCGCGGCCGGACCCCAGTGGAAGCTGCCTATCACGCGATGATGGACCGCCTCAACGACTTTGGGCTGATGATTCACATTCGTGATGTCGATGACCTGAGCGGTGAAAACCGTCTCAGTCCAGGTGACATAACCGACATCCACACGTACGCGAACGATACCGTTCTGCGCACGTTGGCCAGGGAAGCAGTAAAAGCGCATGAAAGCTCAAGTTCAACTGAGCCCTACAGCCCGCAGCTGACCTGGCTGTGTGCGGAGTTCGACGGTAATTTGGATGAGCCCGAGGTCAAATTGTTCGAGGACCGGAAAGACGTCCTGGAGCACTTGACAGACTACGACACCAACGGGGACCACGGCTACAAGCACCCTGCCCGGATTACGGACGCAGATGACGGCCCTACTCCGGTTCAAGCCTTGGAGTTCCTGCTCGACCAAGTCGAACAGTTTCATGGCGGAATTGTCAATTTGCAGGAATGCGTCGACAAAACGTATGACACCAAGCTCGAGACCATGCTTCGCCACCTGTATCAGGTGCGTGCAATGTGCTCTGTGTTCGAAACCGTACTGAACCACCCTGCGGCAGGCTTCGACGAAGTTTTCGTCCAGGACTGACCCTGATTCAAAACCCCTGACTGCTCATGCACTCAGGGGTTTTTCCTTGCAGCGAACTGGTTACTCTGGGGCGTTCGCGCCGTACACCACCCCATTCCCTACCAGCCATACTTGGGCGCCAATCCGCGAGGTGACTTCGTTGAACTTCGACGTTACCGCCCGCCCCAAATGCACCCCTTCTGGATGGGCTTCTGTTACTGGCGCTCGCTCTGTCAGCATCGAATGGAGCACCGGGAGCTGGTGAGATACCTCCGTCAGACCGTCAAAGCCTACTGCGCGAAAAGCCGCGGCCGGCATGTCGCCGCGCTCGAATTTCTTACGCCAGTTCGCATACTCGCCCAGGCCGGCGACAAGCTGTTGAAAGGCTTGAGCGCTGTCCTGGCGCGCGGCACCAACCTCGACCTTGTCCAACGCACGCAGAGCGAGCAAATCGAGATAGCACTGTACGTCGGCCAGCTCTTTGCCTGCTTCGACGATGAAGTCCTCGTAGCTCAGCTCGCCCATTTCGTACTCGTGACGCACTCGCGCATACTCGCCAAGCTCACCGACCAGGGCCTGTAGCCACTGTGCCGGGTTCCAGTCACTGCCATCGGGGCGTGAGTGAGCCGGAGCGCCTATCCGATTTTTGAACTGAGGGATACGTGCCTGGTTGGCGTGGCGGAGAGTCGCAAGCGACAGCTCTGTCGGAGAAACGGAGGTAGATGCCGAGGTAGTCATAGGAGTATGTGTGAAAGACTGCGTCTAGCGACAGCGTCTTATCCCTCGGGCTTAGACAAAGAAAACGCCACAACCCCGTGGAGGGTTGTGGCGAGATGAATATGAAGCGAAGTGCCGTTACGGAACCGACACAGGGTGCGCGGGAGAGGCGGCCGGCGGAGGAGCAGCGTCCGGAGCATCCGCATTTGCGGCCCCTTGCAGCTCCAAGTTACGGAACTGCAGGATAGGCACCGTACTGGCAGGGACCTGCAACGTGCGAACCTGAACCATATCGCCTGGCTGCGTCACCGAGAGGTACTCCGCACGGTTGACGTCAGCGACGAACAGCTTGCTACCTTGCCCCTCGAGCATCAGGGCATAGTTCGATACACCGGCGCGCACTTCCGTACTGATGCGGCGTACTTTTCCTGTCACTGTAACTTCATCAGCGCGATTGGCCGAGTCGGTTTGGGTACGGTCCAGATTCAGTTTGCTTTGGAACAGGCGCACTGCACTGTCCAGCGTATCGGCGACTGCTACCTTCTGGAAATCCGTAAGCGCGACAACTGCATATGCGCGAGGAATACCCGTGCCGTCACGCAGCGCCATCACATACGCAGGAAGGCCATTTACCAGGAACGGCAGCGCATTGGTTGCGCTGTATCGTTTCTCAGGGAAGACCCCTTCGGCTGCGGCCTGAGCAACCTGCTCAGTGACGCCGGCGATGTTGTATCGAACAACTTCCTTGGTCCGGGTGTCAATCAGCACAAAGCCAACCAATCCACCTTCCCGGGCCTTGGACCCCAGCCCTGCGAAGAAGTGAGCGCGCCCGTCGGTGCCATAAATGACGTCGAGCTCTCCCGAGATGCTGAGTCGGTCGGTTTGCGAAGGGTTTAGCCATCCGTGCACGTACTCGAGGCGGTCAGCCAGCTGGGATTGTACGAATGCATCCGGCTGGATGCGGTCAATCCACTTTGGAGCATCTTCGACGGAGTACCGCTGTGACGCACCTGTTTGCACGTCGAGGACAACAACTCCAACAGCATCACGACCGCCAAAGCCAACTTCCCGCTTGTGGATTGTGGTCACAAGGAAAGGGCGACCGGTGTCGTCAATTTCTGGCGACATATCGGCCAGACCCGCTGACGCATATCCACCCCATCGCAGCGAACGCATCGCATGGTCGAAGCCGTATGCCGAGCGCAGATAGGTCAGCTTCAGCTTACGACCGGCCAATTCGGTTATGAGCTCGACGTCGCTCGGATTCGTCGCGCTAACGCGAACGTACCCTGGAGTTGCGCCGCGGCTCCACCAGGTGAAGAAACTGCGGTGTTCCAGCAGCCCAATCCAGTAGAGTTTGCCGTTAACCAGCTGTTTCTGAAGGTGCCCAACTTTGGTCTGTGAGCCCAGAGCAGGAATCTCCGACAGCTTCTTCTCCGCCGCACGTTCGGCCATGTCATACGACACCAAGGGAGCGTTGACCAGGTCCAAGGGCGGCAGGGCCTTCTTGAAATCGAGGGATTTTTCCTCTCCCAGAAGGCCATGGAGGGCGCTAGAGCGCAGCATGCCCATCGAGGCGACCGAGAGACCCGCAACGGCCACTACTGCAAGGCAGATAACAACCAAAGCGAGTAGCTTTGCCGGATTGAGTTCGGCGGACTCCTGCTTCCCCCTGCCCATCGAGGCGCTGCGAGGCGCCGGCACAAGAAACGTAGCGGCGCAGGCGACACCCAGGATAATCCAGAACCCCAGGCTATCGAGCGCCAGCTGAGCGTTTGTGAGATAAAACAGTCCTGCAAAAACGATTGCGAAGACGAAGAGCGCGACGAAATGCATTTATTTCCTTTTTGTGTGAGTTGCCCTACGACGTATAGCGCATAGGCATTGAATCCGGCTCTCCGACTCCAGCCCACGAAAAACGCACCCGGAGGTGCGTTGGAATGACTTACGACACGGAGTCGATGTCGAAGATGCGGGGCAAACCGACACTTGCGAGCGGCTTCACTTTCTCGAGCAGGGCTTCGTCCTTGACCTGCCAGACGTGTTCGATGGCATGGTCCTCGTTGCCGGCGGTAATACGCTGGGCCTTCGCGAGTATTGCAGCGTCATCACTGTGATTTGCCAGCACGTGAACAAATGGGCCAAAGCCCGGAACGCCGCGGAAAAACTCAACCTTGAAATACTGGAGCATAGCTCCTCCTTTGGAAATGAATGGGCCTGTGCCGTATAGCGCTCGAAAGTGGGTGGCCGGTTCGCTACACCTGTCAAGAACCCTCACTGTAAAGGCCACCTATGAAAAAGAAAGTGCTCGCATTTGACGCTGACGGCGTAATGCTGAACTATAACGAAGCATACCCGGGCGTCTACCAGAAAGCTTTCGGTAAATCGCTCGAGCTGGTACGCCCTGACGCTTACCATGCGACCAACGCGTACGGACTGACTCTCACGCCAGGCACGGTCGAACACGACCAGTTCTTTGCCCACTTCGGCGAAGACGCCTGGTCGACAATGCCACTGCTGCCCGGTGTTCGCGAAGCCTGCTGGCTGCTGCACGACGCCGGCTACGAAATCGTCTGCGTGACGTCGATGCCAACTCGTTTCCAGGAGGCGCGCCGCGCGAACTTCCTGCTGCACGAGCTGCCTATTGACCGTGTCATTGCTACCGGCCGGTACTTGGGCGAACACCCCAAGAAAGCACACATCGACGAGCTGGCGCCGGTCGCGTTCGTTGACGACCTGGCGCACAACTTCATCGGCATCGGCCCCGAGGTACACAAGGCCCTTATCGACTACGGCAACTACGATTCGCCAAACCTCGGTCAAGACCTGACAGTGGCCGACTCGAAGCATGGCACCTTGCTCGAGTTCGCGCACTGGTGGCTAAAGACGCACCACTAAACCACAGGGCACATGCCCTCATTACCCAGGAGAATACCCATGAGCAGAACTCGCAAAGGCGCCAAAGGCCCAGGCTTCGAATACTGGAGCGCCCGTCCAGGCAATCGCTGTGGTGGTACGGTCGGTAAGTCGACCAAAATCCAAACCCATCGCGTCGAGCGGCGCCAGGGTAAGGACGACGTCCGCAAATCGCTGGCCGAGTAACCTTCTCGTAGCACCTTCACCAACCCCGGCACCGCGCCGGGGTTTTTCTTTGCTGGCCGCATACCGGGTCGCTAGACTACGCATAGGGTGCTTCATCCCTGGCGTTCTCGCCGACGTTTGTCGGTCGTCCGAAGTGAAGCAATTGCAGGAAACCAAACCCCTTCCCTAGCTCATCGAGCTGTGGTTTAGGTCGCTAAGAGGACATGCCGCCTGTTTCGTGCCACGGCTCGAAATACGCAAAGGAACTATCAAGATGACACGTGCACTTTCACAAAAAGCTGGCGCTGCGTTGCTGCGCAAGACGTTTTTGAACAAGGGAGTGAACCTCTCTAATACCGAGGCGCTGGACCTCATCGCCCAGCTCCAAGGGTACAACGCCTGGTCGCACATGCAACAGGCGACTAAGGCCGGCCCTCCGCCTGTAGTAGCGCCGGCCGCAACCCAGACTGCAGTACCTGCTTCTGCAAAGCCTGGCTGCATACCAATGCTGAAGGTGTTTCAGGACCACTATGGCCCCGACGGTAGCTGCCCGGCCTATCCGCGTCATTCGTGGCCGGATGTTCGGCAAGGCGAGACCTACTATGAGTGGGTGCTTCGCCGAATCAGCGAGGATGACAGGTGGAACGGCCCGACGGAGTATGTCCCTCAATGCGTTTCAGTCACTCGGCCTGACGGAACACCAGCAACCTGGCATGTCGAGCAGAACCTCAGTACTCGCGAAGGTGAAATCAATGATGCCCACGCGGACGAAAAGCCCGGCTTGTCGCTTCTGATGATGGATACCCCGCTTTACGAACGGTTGTGCGCGCAGATGTGGGACGAGACGACGTTCATTGTCCGCAAGGATGGTGAATTCGGCCTGCTGTTCGAGGCGGAATACCTGTCACAGGAGAGCGATGCAACCGATGAGGACGTCGCTAAGTACAAGCCACGCGACCAGGTCATCGCATTTTTGGCTGAACAGCTCGTGCAGCTGGAAAAGCAGTACCCGCAGGTCCAGTTCTGCGTTCCGGACCCGACGCATATTTTCTACGAAAGGCCCGCCGTGTGGGGCTTTTACAAGCTCGATGCGTTGACGCTGGAGGAACGTGAAGCCCTGGGCCTGAAACTCATTTCCCTGTAATTCCAAAGCCGCCCGGACCTCCGAGCGGCTTTTTCACATGTCGCCAATTGAGAAAAACGCAAACCAGGCGAACGCGCCGGCGACGTAGAAGAAAAGCCCAAGCAGCGTAAAACCCGCCCTCGCCAAGTCCTGCCGCTCCCGGGCGAATGAGTATCCAATCGAGGCGATGAGGAAGCACAGGACTGCGAAGAACGCAGGGATGGCAGAGGCGTACGCAACAATAGTGAGCCCGTTGACAACTGCGAAGCCCTGCAAGGCGTAGAGCAGAAATGGTGCCAGGAACGACAGCGCACCAAATCGAAGGCTGGAGCGGTAGCAGTGATTCAGGAGACGGGCGGGAATTTGCATGGAACGCTTTCATAGCGACTTGGATGCATCCTGTAGCGCAATGAGTTTAGCCAGGCCATGACGAAAAAAAGCCAACCCGAAGGTTGGCTTGTTGAATTAAGAGTAACGGAAGCAGGGGCCAATGGCGGACCTGCTTTCGTGCAGTCAAAAGCTTCTTCGAGACAAAGTCTCAAGCTAATGACTGGACTAGAGCAAGTCCGAGAACCGCGAGGGTCCGTTGCGCTTTATGCACTCACTAAACAACAGCTACCAGAGGTAGTCAATAATCGCATCTTGGTTCCCAGACCAAGATACAATCATCAACAATCAATGTGCCATGCCAAGGGTTTCCAGGCAGGTCACTTTGATATCCCGGAGGACGTTGCAAAGGCGATAGCCTTCCGCTTCAGTTTTGCGGAGCGACGCGAGAATCGAGCCTGCAGTCACCGTGTTCCCAGCACGATGATGCAATGCACCGATTTGCGGTTCCGTGAACAATTCCACAGCACGTGCCACAGGAGCTTGGCTCATGTGACGAACGGCGGAGGAGTGGCGGGCAGCGATTTGAGCAGCAGAAGTGATTTTCATGGTGATTCCTTTTCGAAATAAATATGCCCGATAACCGAGGGCAAAAGCGGTCACGAAAGGTCGTGAAGCCATTGCTCCGGATGAGCGAATTCGGTTCGAGAGGTAACCCCCCTAAAAGCCACTGCGCGGAAGGTCTGCTAAGCAGTCCTTCGGATTCAACAGATGTCCTTGATTACATCGTATAGGTACCAGCTTTCCATTTTTACGGCAGTGGTCGCTACACAGTCCAGGACAGACCAAACAACATAGGACATAAACGTGACCCAACTAGCTATCCATACCCGTGAAGAGGGACAGCACTTCCTCTGCCGCTGGCAATGCGGTGCGCGCAGTGGCGAAGTGCATGTCGCTTCCCCGCGCGGGAACCAACCACGGCTACTGGCCGAACTGCTCGCACTGAGCCATCTGGCGGTTGACAAGAAAGTCATTGGCCTGAACACAGGCGTGACTCCTTTGACCATCTGCGCTTCGGAGCCCGGCGTCGCCCAGGCCGTACATCATCCCCAAAGTTCAACTCCGGAGCTTCGTCTTCGCAGCCGAGCTTTGCGCGCGCGCTTTGGCGATGCCCGCTTCGAACGCTGCGACACCCCTCCGACGCTGCTGCCTGGCGCGGAAGTGTCGATGCTTGCAATTGACAGGCCTATCGACTGGACCGTTCCCCTCAACAGCGTGCCGGTCGTCGTGACTGAGCACGCCGTCAAACAGGTGCAGCATCGACATCGCTTTGCCAATCGTGGCTATGCATACCGGTTCATCCAACGATGGTCTAAACGTCGCCTCCAGCCGGCCGCCCTACCCCCTGCTGTCGTCGCCGAGAAGCTCGCCAAATACTCCACTCCGGGCGCCGTTCTTCGCGACGATACTGGCTGGCACGGTGTCATCGTCGACCGCACGCTGGTGACGATGTTCTTCAGAGACCCCAGAAACTAGACCCTTCGCCGCTCCTATTCAACACAGCCCGCTCCTTCCAGGACGGGCTGTTTTACTTTGGGGCTGTCGTTGGGCCAATTCCGGAAAAGCGGAGCTATACGCTTGAGGACAACGCAGCCCAACAGGAAAGGTAGTTTATGAAATTGACAGAAACACGACAGTTTACGGTCTCACCAAACATCATCTACTCGCTCATCAAGGCGCAGGCCGGCTCGCTGGCTAAGGCGGTCACCGAGTGCGTAATGAACTCGGTCGATGCCTTCGCTAAACGCGTCGATGTCAAGGTGACACCAACCCACATTTCCATCGTCGACGATGGCGTCGGCTTCCAGTCTCGTGAGGAAATCGCAGCCTGGTTCGAAACGCTGGGGTTCGACCATAACGTGGAGGGAAACCACCGCTCGTTCGGGGCATTCGGCATCGGCCGGGCGCAGCTCTGGAGCTTCGCGCCTACCAAGTGGACCACACACAGCTTCGTGATGGATGTGGACATCAAAAACAAGGGCCTCGACTACGACCTGCATGAAACCGTGCAGGGAAAGAGTCTTTCGGGCCTGGCCATCGAAGGCAAGTTCTACAAACCCCTCGAGCCGGCCGAGCTCATCCGCCTGGAGCAGGAACTGCGCCGGCTTATCCAGTTCGTCGATGTGCCGGTGACCCTGAACGGGGTCAACTTGTGCACAAAGCCTGCTTCCCAGCGATGGGACTTCGAAACCGATGACGCCTGGTTCCAGTTCACTGCGGACCAGAACGGCAAGCACATCATCGGAAACGGGGTGGAGGTATTCAACATGGGCGTTCGCGTATTTAACGTTCGCCACACCTCCTACAACGTGAGCGGTCGCATGGTCACCAAGCCAGGCGTTAAGCTGGCGCTGAACATGGCGCGCAACGAGGTGCTGGTCGCCGAGTGCCCTGTTTGGGCCCGCGTCGTCAAGGTGCTCGAAGCGAACGCTGTCGAACCGGTAGCGCCCAAAGCCAAGGCAGTAAAGGTGTCCGCCGAGACCATCGCTGAACGCGTGCAGCAAGCCTCCTCGGGCAGTACTGCAGCAGAGGCCTTCGTCGACATTCGTGGCCGCAATCGCAGCTTGAGTAGTATCTGGCGTGTTTCCAACGTCATCTGCTTCGCGGACCCTTCCAGCGAAAAGGCAAAGAGTGCTCATCAGCTCAAACTTGCCGTCGTTCTCAAACCGGAAACGCTCCAGCGCTTTGGATGCAAGAATGCCAAAGAGCTACAAGAGATGCTGTTTTCAGCCCTGGCGAACGGGTCCGACTATCTTCGCGAGAAGATTTTGTCGGTGAACTTTTATGACACTTTGGCCGAAGCGCTCCCTACCATGGACGACCGGTTCGAGGTACTGCGAACGGAAGAGCTGGACCCGATGCAGCGTGTGCTTGTCCAGGCACTGTCTCGCACCAAGAATCGCCTGCGTCAGAACTGTACGGACTACCTGGGCATCAAACCTCCTTATGGGGAAGTCCGGGCGGGTAAGTCCGACGTTGCCAAGGCCTGGACAATGAGCCACGAAATCGTGTTGGACCACAAAGTGCTCAAGCAGGCGACCCGTGGGTTCTCCGGCTTCCAGGCCGCAATTGGCCATGTGATGCACGAGATGGCCGCAGGCATGGTCGACAGCAATACCGAGCATGAGCATCCGTCATCGTTCTACGAGCACCTGCAGACCCTGTGGCTCGATTCGAAGCTCATCGACGTGACGATAGCGGGCTACCAGTACTTCACCAGGCAATGCTCCAAGAAGCAAATCGAGCTGCCCAAGGCCGTCATCGACGACCTGGCCGCAACCGCATAATTGCTGTAACTTTCAATGCCCTCGACCGAGCAATCGGCCGAGGGTTTTTCATTGCGGCGCCTCAGGAAAAAGCCCCTACGCGGATAGGCGAAGGGGCTTTGGAATTACGGATTGAACGTCAGCGTGGCCAGGGAAACATCGAGTTTCTCGTCGAGGTACTCGAGCATCTTTTTACGCGTTTTCAGCTCAGCCCAGAGGAAGTCCACTTGCGCGGTCAGCCCCCCGTTGTTGATGCCGCTGGCGCGCGTTTCGGCGTCCTCGATAATAGCCTCTTGAGTGGAGGGGTTCGCGGATTCGTTGGGAGCAAAGACACGGTCCGCTACACACAAATCGAGGATAACTTCATCCATCTCCATCTGCGCGTCGTCGCCCAGCTCCTCTTCGAGCCACTCAACGACCATCTCGACGAATTTCGCGTTGAGCAGCGGTGCTGCGTCGCGGTCCATCGCGTAACCAGTCAACTGGTAGTTTGCATACCAAACGGCATCGCACTCCGTACAGCCGACTTCTTGCGAAGCCACATTGTCTTCGATATCGAAGCTCTCGCCGCTAACCTCGCCACAGCCGCAGACCGGGCAAGAACCGCCGTGGTCCGACAGGAACTGCACGTCGGTTTTGAAGCCATGCAGTGGGTTCCACGGCTCCTCCGGAGGTTGTGTGGGGGCGTGAACTGGCGCCGGCGCTTTGGAGGCCTCAAGCTGAGCCTGGAAAGCATGCCAAGTGCGAGAGCCCAGGGTTTTGGCCACAATTTCCAGCAAAATGCTGTGAGGCAGCTCCTGGTTGGACTGCTTGAGCGCTTGACCCAGTTCACGGGCCAGAGTTTTTGCTGCTTTGGTTTTGTCGGTCATGGTGATGTGTCCTTAAGGTTGTTCGGCGAAGCCAAACGTATTCAGGGACTCGCGTTGCCGAAATGAGCTTCGCCGTTGGCGAAAGGTTTCATGACGTGGGGTCTTACAAGCCTGTCTTCTCCGTGCCGAATACCGGTGCGAGTCAGAGGGCGTCAGGTTGGCCTAGACTGAGTGTAGCAACGACACCTGCCGGCCACGCTACCTCACCAGGCTCCGCTTACCTCGAAGGCCTCCAGCGCCACCTGTTCTTGACGGCCGCAGCGAGTCTGTAGCGTGAACACCTGTGCCATTGGCCCTGGCGCTGGGCGATACCAGGCTTCGCATGCAACGTAGACGTCAAACTCAGGGTTGAGCTGAGCATAGTCTTCGACCAGGCTCTTTATCTTGCGGGTATATGCGACATCCTCCTGGACGAAGAAGGCACCATTGGCGCCGAGAGTCAGGATATTGGCCGACCTCTCCCGCCGGGGTTTCTGAAATATCTTTCGGGGAAGAATCTCGGTGCGGCGGGACGAGTCATGCCACATCTCGCGGTATAAAGGAGCCATCAGGTCGATGACGTACCCATCGCAGTCAATCCAGCAGTGAAAGTCGTCACCCCACGGCACCGCTGTCTGCCGTGTCCGGTCAACGATTCCAAAGGTGAAGTTGATGTCGCCACGTTCACTCAAACGAAAGCTTGACACGCCGGCGTGAGCCACCGCGTCTCGGCCATGCACTGTGCGCAAGAGATGCGCACCCAGGAAAGCGAAGAACATGCACCCCTGGTCGGGTGGAAACCCTGACGCTTTAACTACGGAGGCGATGGCGCGGAACATGCGAAGGTAGTTCGCGGGCGAAAGTGGGGCCGAAGAGAGGACAGACATGAAGAGCGACCAAAGGCGTTGACAGCTCCGTGTAGCCCGTTCATTTAGCCCAACCGATGGAAGCCTTTTCCGCCGCCTTGAACAGCGAACTGGCCGCCCAAGAAAAACGTGCACCCGAGGGTGCACGCTGAAGAAACTGCGCTAACGAGCAGCATAGTTACGGGGGATGATGTCGCCTGAACGGTCCTCGACCATGAGCGATTCAAGGTCCTGGTATGGCCTCACTGCTAGTGCTGCCGGCCTGGTCTCAAGACCGAGCATGCCGAAGAACTCAGGGCTATAAGCCATGTCTCCTGCCAGGAATACCTGCAGCTTAGTGCGGTCAAAATGCCTTTTTGAAAAGCCGGCCGCATCTGTCTTCACTACCGCGTGCGGCTGCAGCGGGTCGAACACTATGAGCTGGCCGCTCTGCAACGGCAAAGATAGCCCCAGGTTGGGCATGCGCATCTCGACGCCATCTGCCTCCACTACGTAGACCCAAAACAGCCGCTGATGCCAGCTGCGATTATGGCCGTCATGGTGGAAAGGCGCGCCTCGCGTCCGCATCAACTTCGTGTTCCAGAGGAACGACTCCCGACTGACGTCCGGCGCCAGCCAGCCGAACTCGACCAACTGAGCGGCCACGGCAGAAGTTATCGCCGTACAGGCGGCTTCCACCAGCCCGCGGTCGAAAAACCCATAGGTGTCGATTTCTCCTGCAGGTAACGCCGGCGTACGCTTTCGCACGTTTTCGCTCAACAGCGACTGCTGCTGCGCCGTGTGCATTGGCTCAAGCAGGTTGAACACGCCATTCCAGGCACTGCGCTCTCGGCGCACCTGCAGGTGGATTTGCGGGTCCGCAGCAATCAGCATGCTGCGTCCGAGGCGGCAGGCGGCTTCATGGCAAGGAGTTCGGCTTGGGCCTCTTTAGTCACCCTCAGCACGAGTTCGGCATGGGTGACGTCTTTTTCCATTCTAGCCTGGAGGAAGGCATGCGCTTCTTCCCAGGTGTCGAACCAGCCTTCCTCGACGGAGACTTTTTTGTAGCGGATGACCCGCTCCAGATAGCGGTCGTAGCCGATGATTACCATTGTTTCGGTTTCGCTTTCCACCATCCGTTCTTCGATGCTCTTGCTCCCCCTTGCGTGGAACTTGCGAATGGTTTTGGGCTTTACCTCGGGAGCGGTCTTGTCTTTTGCAGTACGAGCCATGGTGGCCTTTCATGAGAGTTGTCCTGCTTCCTATAGCGAATGGCTGCTCAGGTAGGGCATCATGTTGACGGATTGCACACGGGCCGCTATCCATGCGACCATCGAGGATGTGTCTATACGGAACAGGCCCTTTCTTTACTGGAGAATCAATGGAATCTACGACACCGCAATCCGACAGCATGACCCTTTTGACCGCAGTGTTGGGGCGGTTCAGTGTCCTAGCCGATGTAGCCGCAGCACTCGGAATTCAGGACCCTGCCTCGCAACCGGATGAGTTCTGGACTGAGCAACGTCGCGCTGCACGCCAACGAACGTTCATGTTCGCACAGCAGCGCCGCGGCGATGACATCATCCGTGAACGCAAAACGCTGAACGCCAACGAAGCGCAGGCAGTCGTCGAAGAAGTCGAGCGCATGCAAGCTGAAGGCCTGACCTATGCCGAAGTTCGCCAGTGGTTCATCCACCGCGGCCAGTTCGAGCAGAACAAGGCCGTGGCTCTGCGTCGCGAAGCTAACGCCGTCGCCGAGCGCGGCCTGCGCGTGCTGCTGCTTCTCGAAGAAGGCGGCGCTCGCTACCTTGCATACGACAAGTCCGGCACAGTGAAGCTGGTTACGCAACTGGCTGAGGCACACGTCTTCCCGGTGCAAAGCGTCAGCGAGCTCGAACCGGCATACCTGCAAAACATGGCAAGCAATTTCGAGGCTGCTCGCCATCAGTTCAAAGCCAAACAGGTCAAAATTCTTGCAGGCCCGCGCAGCTGATTGCTGCGAGCTTCTGTGACGCTCTTCAAACCGTGCCCTTCCAGGCACGGTTTTTCTTTCGCCTCAGCCAAGGCTGCTCTAGCCTTCTATGCAAAAAGCCTACTGGTAGTGCAGGAGTCAGGCAGGGGGCATCGTCAGCGCCAGCGGAACCGGAATGCCGTTAGCTTGGCGCAGCCCGACCTTGAGAGTGTCGACGGCATCGGCGTGCTCGATACCCTGGTCCATGAGACCGGCAACCAAGGCTTTGTAAGCATCCTTTTCGAGGAACAACGCACTGTTGGGCGTCTTAGCCAGCTTCGACTTTTTGACCGCAGGGGCGGCAACCTTAGAGGCGGGTGTCGGCTTCGGTTTCACAGGAGCTTTCCGAGCAGCTTTCGTCGGCTTGGTCGTCTTGGCTACTGACTTTTTTGCAGCCGGCTTTTTCGCGGCCGGCTTAGCGGTTTTGGTTTTTGCTGGCTTGGCGGCGCGTTTGGACTTTGCCGGCGCAGCAGCTATAGACGTATCGGTAACAGAGGTGTCGCTGAGTCGCATGTGAGGTGGTCCTGAGTGAGGTAAAGCCGAATGTCCGTGTAGGGACGAGCTTTAGCCTGGCACCCAAGAAAACAGGGCTCCGGAGGGAGCCCTGTGAGAATAGTTACGCTGCTTCGTCAGCCGCTTCGGTTGCGTCGTCGGCCGCCTCGCCAGGAGGCTTGAGTCGCTTGATGGACATGCTCGCCTTGCCTTTCTGGTACGGCTTCAGGTCAACACCCGGCAGAAGCATCTGCTGGATTTTCTTCCAGTCCGTGGTGCTTCCATCCTTGAAGTCAACCGTGTAGCAGTCGCTTGCTTGAGGCAAGCCCTTGGACATCTTCTTGACCTGTTCGGTGTACCGCTTTTGCTCCTTGGTGAGCAATGCGATGAGGTCGCCTATTTCCAGGTGGGCAGCAACGGCTTCCTCGAGGGTGGCCGGCAGCGGCGCACCATATGCTCGGGGGAGCAGCGCATCTACCAGAGCGACGACCCTGGAACGCTCTGCCATCAGGAACGGATACACTGATGCGAGCAGCTCGCAGTCAATCAAGGCACCGTGCAAGACACGCATGGAGCGGTCAACACCGAAGCGCTCGCATAAGTCGTCCAAGCGGTGGCGAGGCATGTCGCGCAGCCAGGTGCGAGCCTCTTTCAGGGTGCATGTGATACTCGCTGCAACGGCGGTCAGCTTAGGCTTGCCCGCACGTTGAAGCTCGGTATCAAGAAAGCCGACGTCAAAGGGCGCGTTGTGGATGACCACGTGGGCGCCTTCGACAAACGCCAGGAATTCATCGGCGATGTCCTCGAAGACCGGCTTATCCTGCAGCAGCTCGGTTGTCCAACCGTGGACCGCTGCAGCTTCAGCTGGCACGTCACGGCGCGGGTTAATAACCTGGTGGTAGGGAACGAGAATGCCGCCGTTCTCTGGGACAAACTCCAGAGCTGCGATTTCAAGCAAACGATGAATCTCGGGACCAATGCCCGTGGTTTCCGTATCGAGGACGACGGTGCGCACTGCTGTCATAGGGATACTCCTGTATATGTCGATGAACCTGTGAGGTATAGGGACAAGGTTTATGCAGCGAGCACTGGCGCAGGACGACCACGAATGAAAATGCCACCTCGAAAGGTGGCATTTTGGAGCATTGCTGGCTCAGAATGCGCCGGCTGGCTTTGGGGCACCGTTGTCACGCATGAACTCAATACCGTCGAAGTCTGTGTAACCATCGCCGCGTGGCAGAACACCGCTTGCACCGCCGCAGTGCTTGAGAAGAACGCCTGGACCACAGTTCCCGAGGAGCTGGTTGCGCACCGGCGCCAGGGAGCTGTCGACTGACCCGGATATGGTCCCATTGGACAGCAGCTTGTCGCGGTATTGCCTCGCCGAATCATGACCAGGGTCTTTAGAGGGCGTGCTGGCCTTTTCCTGCGAATAGACCATATTCCCCGCCCCACCGTACATGCCTCCAAAGCCACTACCTGCTGCAGCGGTTGCAGCCGTGTAGAGTCCTGCCTCAATAAGCGCGGCCGATACCGCCGTCGTACCCCCCACGCCCGTCATGGACAGCATATTGGTCCAGAAGCCAGCTCCCAAGGTAGGCGCTGCGGTGGCTGCACCCGTGGCTGCGACCGTCGACAACATCGGAGCGATGGCAGCAGCTGCGAACGAGAAGACGAAAGCGAATACGAACACTGCCAGCAGCGTCCAGCCCTTCTTAGTCTCCGACCACTGATGCACGAAGGTGGGTGTATCAATGATGTTGCCTCCCTCGAGTTTCATGAACCCGACGCCCGACGATGCAGCCTCGTAGTCATAGCAAGAAGTGGCGTCAGGGCTGTTTGTGCACAGCGAAATCTGCCGGCCGCCCTGGAGCTTCATCGGCGCACCCAAGTAGTACTCTGGCTTGGCCGAAAAATCAACATAGGTTGTGACTTTCTTACGGAAGATGTTCCCCGATTTCTTCGTCCACGACTTCGATTCTGGGAAGTGGTTAATCAGCAACGAGACCGGCGCGCCGACCAAACGTTGAGCGTGCCCGAGCACAACCATGGAGCCGTTGAGCGACACTTCGTGGAAGTTCTCGGAACCACTACGCTTGAACGGTGTGAACGGGTTTGCGCCCACGACGTTGCCGGCCTGGCGAGCTGCTGGAGAGAGGTACGTCCCCATCGCGCGCCAGTGCTCACCGTAAGCAGGGTCGAACGCGCTGTGGTAGAGCGCACTTACCGCTTTCCCGTTTCGAGTCGTCCGCTCAATCTTGAAGATGTCGACCTTCAAGGTCTGGCTGATAGGCTCGTACCGTCCGACAACCATCGGAACATTTGACGGGAACGCATTGACGACCGATGCTACCTGAGCCGACGTCAAGCCGGAGGTTTCCGCTGAGGTGTTTCCGGTCAGCTTGTTACGGTTTCCCTCAACCGAGCCAAGCGGGCGCTCCGCGATGTCGAGGATATTCTCACTGACCAGGGTCCAGGTCACCCGAGGAGCCGAGATGACAGTGCTACCGACCTTCACCGTAGTGCACTGCTCGGAGGGGTTGTTGGCGCTGTAGGCCGCGCACGCTGGCGCCGCCGCGGCAGTGTTCACCATCAATGACTGCATCGTCATCACATTGATGGTCAGCATCAGCACGTAGCAGATGTAGTTCTTGATTTGTTTGAGTTTCATTAGTCAGTCCTCCGGCTAAAGTGCCAGGTAATGCCGTGTATAGTCACGGCTTGGGGGTTCCGCATTGAAGTACGAATTCGCCCTGCTCTGCGACGACCTTACAGCCTGGTGCTGACGGATGCGTTCCCGCCAAAAACTGGGATGCGGCGTTACGCTGGATATCCAGGCCGCTAGCCATTGCGCGGTCTTCGCAATCAGCGCCAGCACTTGAAGCCTCGGCCACCGCATGGAACTTAGCTTGTTCCAGGATGCCCGAAGCAAGCTGTCGAGCACGGGGAACCGAGTCGACCCACCCGTTTGTTCCGGAGATAACCGTCAGCAGCGGCAATTCCATATCGCGGAGTTCATCAGCCTGGGCTGGAGTAAGCTTTTGACAACCTACCGCCCATGCCCGCTGCACCGCGTGTCGAGCGCTCATTATCGTCAACTGGGTCAGTTGCTCCTTCGCGTCACCGTGATAGCCAGAGCGCGCCCATGCAGCCCGTTGAAGTCCGCCACGAAAATCCGGCGAAGCGCTCAACACCTGAGTGAGCTCCTGCGCTTCCCGGGCGCGCGTTTCAGCGTTGGCAACAACCCCGCCAGCGCCCCGGCATCCCAGATAGTCAAGCCGCCGAAGGCGGACCGTACCGCCGACTCCGCCAAACGTCGCCGAAGACCCCAGCTGGGCTTTTTCCGCTCCTGACAGCTGAGCAGCAATGCATTGTGCAACAACGTCGGGCGAACGCACAGGTTGGCTTTTTAGCCAAAGAGTAGTCGCCGCACCGGTAAGGGCCAGGCCAGCAAGGGATACTAAAAGGATTCGAGTCATGGTTTTCGCTCTGAGTTTCGGTTCAGTGTTGTATAGCGGAGCAGTTTTAATTGCGCCCTGCAAATACAGAGTGTTGATTTTTCAATAGCCTGTGTGTTACTATGGTCTCTAATCACTGGAGAAGTTAATTGAAAGCCCACACGCTGAATCCAACTCAAATGCCCGCCCACTGGTCCGTACCAACAGGCCTGGACGCGCAGGTGCTACGTGAACGGCTTGAAACCTTGTCCGAAGGTGCATGCGACATCCTGATGCTGGTCGATGTTGAAAACCGCCTCGTCGGCGCTTCGCGCACAACGCAGAACACTGTCGATATCCTTGCCGAGACCCTGGAAGGGATGGCACTGGAAGACGTCCTGGTCGACGCCGACTGGGCTCCGATGGCTAAGGTTCTTAGGGGTACCCGCTTGACCGGGGCGCCTCGAAAAGTCCAGGCCCGCCTGAAGGCAGCTGCCTATCGCTGGATGGAGTTCACGGTGCTGCCATGCGCAACCGATGGCCAGGACTTCTCCCTCTTTTTGTGCGGCCGCGACATTACCGAAACGAAGGCGGCAGAAGCGGCGCTGGAGTACCAGGCCACGCACGACACCTTGACAGGGTTGCCTAATCGCACGGCGCTTGAGCTGCATTTGCAAGACGAAGTTGCCGCGAGCCGCCGTCGCAACGGCACCTTTGCTCTGTTCGTGATGGGGCTTGACGGGCTGAACAAGGCCAATAACAGCATGGGGCACAGCGCCGGCGACACAGTGCTCAAGGATACCGCTCAGAGGCTGCAGGAACTTGTTGGCGACGCTGGCGTCGTAGCTCGCCTCTGCGGTGATGAGTTCGGAGTACTACTGCCGCAGGTAGCTGACGCTGCCGAGGTAGATTCGTTCGTGAGCAAAGTGCTCGCGTCCATTCAGCGACCGTTCGTACTGGGCGAGAACACGCTGTACCTGACCGCCTCAGTCGGCGCCGCGGTGTATCCTGCCAATGGTGAGACGAATGTGGCATTGCTGACAAACGCGAACATTGCGCTGCAACAGGCGAAAACGCTGGGGCGTGACCGCGGCTGCGTGTTCAACGACCAATTGCGCACGGTGTCGGCCCACACCCATGCCCTCGAAGCGGCGCTCCACGAAGGGGTGCGCAACGGAGAATTTTTGCTTCACTACCAGCCAATCTGTGACGCGAATACGTCCCGCATGGTAGGAGTAGAAGCCCTGATGCGCTGGTCGCGCCCACGGTGCGGGCTTGTCTCGCCGGTGGAGTTCATTCCTATCGTGGAGACAAACGGACTAATCAACGTACTGGGTGCCTGGGCAATGCGCTCGGCCGCGATGCAGCTGGTGCACTGGGATGCGAACGGACTGCCAGGCCTGTACGTGTCGGTCAACGTATCGCCACGGCAGTTCAAAAACCCGCAGTTCATCAGCGAGGTGCGTAAAGCTCTTGATTTGAGCAAAATCGACCCTTCTCGCCTCGTACTGGAAATCACGGAAGGCATCTTGATGACCGACCCTGAGCTTGTGAAAAAGACGCTTTGCTCCTTGGTGGACATGGGGCTGCAGATTTCTGTGGATGACTTTGGGACGGGCTACTCATCGTTGGCGTACCTCCAGAAGTTCCCCCTGCACACACTCAAGATTGACCGCTCTTTTGTTCAGAACCTGGCCACCAACAGGAATGACGTCGCCATCGTCAGCGCCATCTTGGCGCTGGCTCGTGAGACCGGCCTGAAAGTCGTTGCAGAAGGCGTCGAGCACGAAGAGCAGCGTGCCATTCTGGCAGCAAAAGGATGTGGCTTCGTCCAGGGTTGGCTAACCGGCCGGCCGCAAGCAGCAAAACAGTTTGAAGACCGTATCGCAGAAAAACAATCGGCCCCAGCGGCTTAACGCAAGGAGGATGCATCATGCAAAAAGCAAATGACACGATGGAACGGCTGTGGGCCGCTATCGAAGAGAAGGGGGACTTTCCGACCATCTCCACTGCTGCGCGTGAAATCGCTGGCGCCATGCGAGACGAAGCGGCCCCTGGCTTCGACCTGGCAAGCGCGGTTCTCTCCGACTTTGCGTTGACCCAGAAAGTCATTCGCCTGGCCAACTCCGCTATGTACGCGGCAATCGGCGGCTCAGTTTCAACGGTTAGCCGGGCAATTTTCGTGCTGGGCACCGAAACAGTTGCACACCTGGCCCTCGGGCAAAAGTTCATCGAGCACCTGGAACGCGCTTCCTCGGGCTCGGACCTGGCCCGCCAGGAGTTGACGAAAGTCGTTGTAGCTGGTGCGGTGGCTCGACACGTTACCACCCACCTATCATCCCGTGACTGCGAGGAAGCAGTCGTAAGCTCCCTAGTGCGAAACCTGGGCCGGCTGCTGGTGGCATATTACCTTCCTGATAAGTGGGAAACCATCCAAGGGCGGGTTACCTCGGCATCAGGCTTGACTGAGGCCGCGGCGGCAGAAGACGTCCTGGGCTTAGGGCTGTTCGATATTGGCCGTCAAATTGGCGGGCACTGGGGCTTGCCAACGGAACTCATCAATACGATGCGCCCTCTGGTCCCCGGGGCGGACGACCAGCCGCTCGGCCATGCTGACTGGGTGGTGGCTGTCGCCAGCTTCTCGGCCGACTGCGCGAACGCGATTTCGCAGGGAGGCGCCGACGGTAGCGCCGCCGTCCAGGCTACAATTCAAAGTTACACGACTCTGCTCGGCCTCACGCCTGAACAGCTACGTGACGCCGCGCGGGGCGCTCAACAGGATGACGAGTGCAAACGCCTGTTGAGCAGCAAAAAGGCCGAACCGAAGGAGGCATCAAAGCCGGCGGATGCGTTCCCTCGCCTTCAGCGGGGACTGAACGACCTCGCCGAGATGAAGAACACCGCAGACGCCTCGACGATTGCAGGAACAGTGCTGGAAACAATGCACTCGGGGATGGGCTTCAAGCGCACGGTCCTGTTCCTGCGAAACGGCAGTACGAAGAAGCTCGCAGCGCGAATGGGCCTTGGCCCCGGCACCCGAGAGTTGCTGCCTGAACTGCATTTCAATGAAGCGTTCGAGCCGGACGTATTTCACCTGTCACTGGCCCAAAACCAGCCCATCATCCTGGATGACTGCCAGGCTCCAAGCCTGCAATCGAAACTGCCGGGCTGGTTCAAAGCTAACCTGCGCACGACACGCAGCTTCCTGTGCGTGCCGGTCGTCGCCAACGGCGTTCCAATCGCAATGCTGTACGGCGATTGGGATGGGAAAGCTACAGGACCACGTGTTGAGTCCCACGAAATTGCCCAGCTTATGCTGATTGGCAAAGTACTTCTCGAGGCGCTCACCCGGCGTAGCCGATAACTCGTATGGCTATTCACGCCCCTCGCGGGGCGTTGTTTTACAGACCATACGCAGTTGTTTTTTTAAATTACAAGATGTATAATTTCCAGTATGTAAAAAAGGGTTGCCTCATGAAAAAGATTATCACTTCCACTTTGTTGTTTAGCGCAGTCGCCTTGGCAGGCTGTGCTCAAGTGGGTGGTACTCTTTCGGAAGTCGGGAGGCCTCTGGCCGAGAAGGTGACCTTCACCGATGACAGCTGGTCGAAGTCGCAGAAGAATACGAATGTCCAGGCATTGGTTCTTTATGATGAAGAGTATTCTATTTTTCGAATGCACCAACTCAATGTAATTGCAGGTGTTGGCGCGCAGGAGAAATCTTATCGCCGTGTTGTCTTGTACATCGTCCATTCGGAAGGTGGCCGGCCAATCGGAAACTATAAGGGCTTCATGCGCTTCGTTGCTGTGGTCCCGGACGGGATGCCACTGTTGAAAAACGGAGACCTTGTCGAAGCCCGGGTGGGGAATGTCTACGATTATTTGAAGGGCTTTGCCCAGACTGGCGAAGGCACTGCGGTACTCCGCATTCTCTGCCCGGCCAACACGCACCGCAGCCAGCAGGAGCGGTTCAAGCAATGCGCAAGCGAACTGGCTTGGTATAAAGGCTGGGGCGACGGGCAGCGCTACTATAATGGCATCGTGGCCGCCGCCTCGGAACGGCCGTACCTGGCGAAGCTGACGGACCATACGGAGCTCAAGTTCAGCCCCTACTACGATATTGAAGGCAACGCATTGCCTCAGGCGGCGCCTCCGGCGGCACGTCCGGACATCACCACCTGGCCGTCTCCCCGTAAATACTGAAAGTGGGCGCAAGGCTGCCCAGGTTGAACCCGGTCGTTACGAGTTCAGTGGGACAAGCGGCAAGTCGGATGTAATAGTTACAAGTGTGCTTTTTGAGAGGATGATAATGACGGCAGAAACGACTACCGAGAAGCGACCACGTGGTCGCCCTGTTACGGGTGCTAAGGGCCTCAACGCGGCGTTTGTCGCTCAACGTGAACGCGCCCGCGAGCTGGGGCTTAAATCGGTAACGGACTGGTGCCGGCTCATCATGATGAACCAGCTGCCGATGCCTTTGGCCGCGCGGCCGGAACTAGAACATCCGGAACAATTCGCGATGAACCCTGCAGCTGCCTGGAAAGATTTCCTCGACTTGTCAGCTCTTCCATCGGACGAAGAGCTCGAGCTCTTGCCCGACGTCGACCAGCGCGGCTACGTGGAATATGAGTACGCCACTGAAATGGCAAAGACGCTGAAGTTAACTGTCGCCGAGGAGTGGTATCGGGCCGCAGGTGACCTGCATCCGTGCTGCCCGCGTGAGCCGTGGGCGGTATATTTCAACAAGGGCTATTCGACCCTTGAAGCATTTGTAGGCCTGCCGGAAGTGTCAGCTGCGGCGTAATTGCTTCGCCTCAGGACCCTAAGCACAAACGCCCTGGCCAGTCATGGTTCAGGGCGTTTTCGTTCAGCTCGGCTCAAGGCCCTCGCCTCACGCTAGGCAATTACAGGGCCATCACTTGTTCAGGGAGCTGAATCTGCAGCTTTGTATTGCGCACTTTCCCCTCGAGGGTCGCGAAAACATCCCAGAATCGTGCACCTGGCGTGATAACGACCTTATCGAGCCGGATGTCGTCGCCTACCCGCGTTCCGTAGAAAACGGCAAAACGGACGTCGCGCCTGCGCAGCATACGAGCCCGGCCATTCTGGAAATTCAATGGCGAGTCTGAGCTGGGCCACGTACGGCCCAAGTCGATGGTTGGGGAGGTCTGGAGCTTTACCTCAAGCATTTGGGCTGGCAATTTCGGGAATACTCCTGAGTCTCCTGCATCCGAGTACCCGAGGGCTTTGCCGACAGCAAGGGTAAGCGCCGTCGAGCGCTTCTTCTCATCGACGGCACTCACGTACGGAATTGTGCTGCCAATGAGTTTGGCCAGCTTGTTACCCAACTCAACAATACTCCAGACGGTCCCGGGCAGCGGCTCCGCATTGGCACTCGAATTGCGCTGGACTTTGCCAAGAAATTGAATCGTCCGCTCTGTGTCGCGTCCGCAAACATGAGTCGACACACTATCGGAAAACACCAGCTTCAAGGCTGCCTGGTATTTGACAGTCAGGGTCCCCGTGCGATTCCACTTCGACAAGGTGCGGCCAGTAAAAGCGCGGACGCCGGCGACCTTGTCATTGGCGTCGATAAGGACGACTAGATAGCGGCGACCTGGGTCGATTTTAGCGTTCCAGATTTGCAGGTTACTGGCTTTTTGAACGTAAATATCAGCGTTTTGGGCGCCGAACATTGCCCCCGCGGTTTTACCCTCCGGGGCGTAGCCGAGAGCTTGGTACACGTGCTGGCGGACGAAGTGACTGCGAGTCTTTAGCGCAAGGCCGGACACAGAGAGACCTTGAAGAGCCTCACTGAGATACGCCTGGAGTTGGGGAATTGACAGGTACGCCCCTGCACGCCGGCTTTCGCTGGCGCTGGTAGAAGATAGGCCGCTCGCACGGACTGCGGCAGCAAAAGAATTGACGTTTGTGTGGGCGACGGCCTGCAACATGACTTACCTCCAGAGAGGCACCGTCTAGGAACAGGTTTTATCCAAATCGGCGTACGCGCGGATTTACTTCGAAGAAAACTGCTTTTTCTGTAGCTTACGCAGGAGAAGCCAGAATACGCCTGCCAAGAGCGTTACCGCAAACGAGAGGTAAGGCCCTGCTTCGTAGTTGACAGCTATCCACGTTTTCAGCTCCGCCGCGTCGGCGGTGGCACTAAAAAAGAGAGGAAGCTTCGTCATCGCCTTGAGTAGCCAAAGCAGACTGAGGATTTGCGCCATGCCGGCCGCGGCCATCGCGTAAAGGCTTGGGTCACTGACCTTGAGCGCTCGCCGCATCAAAAGATACGACATCACCAGAGGCGCCATTGGCAGCGCCACCGATAATGCGAGGGGAAACAGCAAAGTTTGGTCCATGATTAGCCTCGCTCTTTCAAGCTTGCCTCATATCGCGCATACCTCTCGGCGTCCGCAATTTGCATGAATTCAACGCCTTGCTCGTAGGGCAGAACCTCATAATGGGCAGTGAGCCATACCTCGTCGGAAAACCCCAGGGACGGCGCGCTGAATGCCCGTGCCCTGCCTTCGGCCGACAGCGACAGCAGGCCCGCCAGAGGGTCGGCCAGCAATTTCGGACGAACTTCTTCCTTCAAGGTCCGGAGGTTCTCATCGTCGTCATACTGCCCCAGGCCATGGACCAGGTCCCATGCCAGTGAAGTCAGACTGCAGGAGAGCTTCAGGTTATCCGGAAGATGGACGATGCACATGAAGTTGACGAGGTCTCCCTCGGCATCGCGTTGGGCGGCACACCGCGCTTGGTACCGAGCGCGGTTCTTGCGCGCTTTCTTCATCATCTTTGCGAAAGTCGAGGCGCCGCTTTGCTCGCAGGACCAACCAGGCTGCACGACGACAGGGATGTCGCTTGCGGCAAACAGAGCTGCGAGGTCCGCCTCAAGGGTGGCTAAAGCCTGAGCATATTGGCCGGCGTCAAACTCGATACGCAGTGGACTGTCGTCCGGGAATCGCTCTCCGACAAATACTTTACGAAATGGCTTTTCCGGGAATTCCCACGCCATCACATCATTGAGGTGGCGAAGCTGAACCTCTTCATGGAAGCCTGCGCAGCCCGCGCAGCCACACGAACAGGTGTAAAGGTCCGTTTCCCCGTTCCCTACGCCGTATAAGAGTAGGTCGATACCATCGAACAAGCCGCCCGGGTCGGGAAGCAGCGCGCCGTCGATGAGTGGCACTACTTCGACTCCTAGCTGGGCTGGCGTGCCCTCCTCTGCGCTCTCATGAACGTAGGGGGCAGTTACCAGTTTGAAGCTCAGGATGGCGTAGGTCATGCGGGCACTTTCGAATGAACGGTTCTAAAGACGGAGCTAGGCCCCGTCCAAGGTGTAGAGCACTGTTTTAGCCTGACTCATGCCCAGCCGAGCTGGCGGAGCTCAATCTTCAGGTATGGGTAGAACAGTGGAGCGGCAACCAGGCCGGCGACGCCGAAGATGGCTTCGAACACGAACATCGCGGTAAGCAGCTCCCACGCTTGCATCGACATACGGGAGCCGATTACCTTGGCATTGATGAAGTATTCTGCCTTGTGAATGAGCACCAGGAACAGAAGTGCAGACACGGCCACGACAGGTCCCACGGTCAAGGCAACGACCGTGGTGACTGTGTTGCATACCAGGTTGCCCACTACCGGCAGCAAGCCAGCGAAAAAGGTCAACAGTAGCAACGATGGGGCGTACGGCATGCGCTCGCCCATCAGGGGCACGACGGCGTAGAAGAACACGGCAGTAAAGGCTGTATTGATGCAGGCAATCCACAATTGGGCCAGCACGACCTTTTCGAACGTGGCCTGCACATGGCGTGCGCGCTCGCGCAACGCAGCAGCCAGAGGCAGCGGCCGAGGCGAGTCTGGATTAACGCTACGCTCGACGGCACTTGCCCTGGACGAGTTTGCCAGCAGCAAGCCGATAACAACACCGAGGAATGCCATCAGCAAGCCGTGGGCGCCACTTTTGCCGGCGTTGGCCAGAGTAGCGGCCTGGCTTTGAACGAGCGAGGCAAGCCATGGCTTGATAGTTTCAGGCCCGTCAGGCAGGTGCGCTGCCAGGGCCGCCGGCAGCTTCCCGCGCCATTCAGTAATGAGGACATTAAGCTGCTCCACTACTTCGGCATGGGCTGCCATAGCGTGCGAGCTCAGGTATGAGAGCGCGAGGCCGACCGCAACGAACACCAGCAAAGGCACCGCGGCAACAATGAGGGTGGCAAACAGATTGGCGTGCTTGCCGGCTTGGCGCAGTAAGCGCGTTTGCGGAAGGTGGGTTGCCAGAGCAAACGAACCACAGACGGCCAGCAGCGCCACCAGCAAGTCGAACTTGAGCATAGCCAGGAGACTCACCAGCGCTAGCGCAAGGCTGGTCAGGTGAAAGGCGGACGGACTGCCGGCCAGTGAGGGAATGCGCATGGAGTCTCCAGAGAAAGGTAGTAGAAGCGTTTAGGCAGCAGTGTTTAGCCGCGCAAGCCCGGGTGTTACGGGTACGCCTTTTCCCCTTCTCGGAAGGTCCAATGCGAACATCCACCGCGGCCGGCGCACCTTAGGGCGCCGTTAGATGAACTGAAAGAAAGACTCTCCCCCAAATGAAAAACCCCGCAGTTAGCGGGGCCGTCGCTGCCTGTAAGGCTACGGTTATTCGTCTTGGGCCGAGTGCTCGGCTTGGCGGCGGGTCGGGCCCATGTCACGGACGTTCTTCTGACACGTTACCGCAGCGAAGAGGCTGAGGATGTAGGCCATCGCGTAGAAGCCCTTCTCGTTCGCCGGGAAGGAAGCGTTCCACAGCCCCACGGTCAGGAGGGTTAGCGCGCTGCCAACACCGAACCAGCACAGGCCGTAATACATACTCGAGACTGCGATGCCTTCCATACGGTCGCGAACGCTCTTTTGGAGCGACACCGCTGCAAAGAGACCAAAAAGCAAGACGGTCAAGTAGTAGCCTTTTTCGTTCAGCTGAAGCTCCGCGTTCCAGAGCCCAACAATATACGTGATGATGCCGATACCCAATGCGGCCCAGGAGGCACTGACGAAGGCGCCGGTCGGCTTGAGTTGTTCTGGAAAGCGGGACATGGACTGCCTTTCGAGGTTGAAGGTATGTCTCCGTATAGGAAGCAATTTTAGCCTCCCGATGCTTGATTCGCTCGAGTTGATATGCTACTATAGTTACACCTTCCGCAGAGAGCCACCTATGAGCAAACCGTTCGACCAGATGAGTAAATCGCTTGACCATATGCAGCTGGCGCTGTATTTCACCGTGCCCGGCCTTAGCCTGAGCGACGAGAACGAAGAGCCGTATCGACTGACTCATAAGGTATGGGACATCGTCGCCGACAAGGTCGAAAAAGTTCCTGGCTGGGTGGTTCGTCTCGACGACCACGGCAATGACAGCAACTCTCCTGATGCGAGCCCTTTCCTGCCCTATTCCCTCTGCGAACTGGACTTCGAAGTGGTCGAACTGAATGGGCAAGCTGCGTTCTCCCTGTACTTCCATGCGTCTCGGGAGATGCCCCTGGACGTGGCCTCCGGCCTGCGCGACCTGTGCCTGGCCGAACTGCGCTCAGCGTTCGGGGAGACGGAGGTTACCTACCTGAAGGCAGACTCGTACCGTCGATGGAAGGTCTCGGAAACGGTTGCCTGGCCCGAGGTCTAAGGTTCGAGAAAGAATCGCCTTTCTACAGCCCGCGTTTGCGGGCTTTTCTTTTAGGGCAGCAAATTTTTAGCAAAAAGGTCGAAAAATCTGCCGAATTCATGAGGCAATTGGGTTGAATCTCCGAAGAAAGCGAAACGGGGTGGCTATACACCGCTCAGCGCTTGAGGTGCCCGACATTGGGCAACCGGCGCAGCTTTCTAGCCCAAACCCATGCAAATTCAACTCGGTGAAAATTTCTTTGAAGCCAAGAACGGCAAGTCCTCGCCGCTTTTTTGGGACACCAAACGGCTCATCAATGGGCATATGCTCATCGTGGGCTCGTCGGGCGTCGGTAAAAGCTACTTTATTCGCAAGCTGATTCGTCGTGCTCTGCGACAAATGGGGCTTGTACAGACACGCTTTCACGTTTTCGACGTCCACGGCGACCTGGATATCGCAGGCGCAAGTGTGGTGCAGCTCTCTGAATCGGTGCCTTACGGCCTAAACCCTCTCCGCGTCAATCCCGACCCGCACTTCGGCGGGGTGCGCAAGTGCATCAACACCTTCCTGGCAACCATCGACCAGGCCTCGACCACGGGGCTGGGCGTCAAGCAACAAGCCACTCTCACGAACTTGCTCATCGACGTGTTCAAGGAGTTCGGCTTCGACATCGACGACTCAAGCACCTGGGGCCTGAATGCAGCCCAGACCCGCCTGGCCGGAGGTGGTGCGGACAATCGACTCTATCTCGAAGTTCCAATGGCGGAGAAGGACGAAGCCAAGGCATTCGGCGCCCGATGGGATGGCGACAAGAAGCTTTGGTGGGTCCACATGGAAAAGTACGAAGGGGGCATCACGAAGTGGCAGCCGGCCTTCAAAGCCCGTACCTACCCGAACATCTCCGATGTGCTTGAGTATGCGAAACGCATTCACCTGCAACGTGTCCTCGGCTCCGACCAGAAGGGCGTACTCGCGCTGCTGAACCTGAGCAAGAAAGCTCAGGCGTTCCAACGCAAGCTGATGTCGATGTTCAAGCTCCAACATTGGAAGGGCGACGACAAGATGAGCGGCGACGAGCGGGAAATGCTTGAAGCAGCTGGCGACGAAGCAATCGAGGCATACACCATCGCCGTGCGCAGTATGCAGACTGGCCTGGAGCTCGATAGTGTCATCAAGTACGCGGCGACGGATGTACTGCAGTCGGTCATCGACCGACTGAACAACCTCAAGCGCACCGGCATTTTCAAGGAGCAGCCCCTCCCGTTCGATGAGAGCAAGGCAGTGTGGCGCTACAAGCTGAACGCCCTGTCAGCGGAAGAGAAAAAGATGTTCGTGCTGTTCACTCTTCAGGACCTTTTCAAGCGCGCCGTGGAGCGCGGAGAGTGTTCAGACGTCGTCGAAGTGGTCGTCCTGGACGAACTGGGCACCTACACCTCGTCAGCTGACAAGGATAACGGTGACGGTATCATCGGCACTATCTGCCGGGAAGCGCGCAAATTTGGTCTGGCCTTCTGGGGCGCAACTCAGTCCCCTGCGACGGTTCCGGAAAGCCTGGTCAGCTCGACAGCGACGAAAGTCATCCTGGGCCTGGATGAAGGCTTCTGGCGCGCAGCCATCGACAAGCTGCGCATTGACCTCAAACTGCTCGAATGGGTCCAGGCTCAATCGACGATGGCGGTGCAGATGAAGGAGAAAGGCGTGCTGAAGAACCGGTGGTGGTGGGTCCAGCTCGAGGATAACGACTAATAGGCGCGGCGGACCCGGACCTATACGAAGCTCTACCTTTGAGGACTGCCATGAACCGATTGCTCTTTGCCGCACCCCTGCTCGCCCTGCTGACGGCTTGTACGTCGATGGAACCTGCCATCCCTGTTGCACCTGCCGCAGCTTACAGCTTGGTCGACCCCGCCAAGGTGGACAGGACTGCCTACGAACGGGATTACGCACAATGTGCGGCATTAGCTAACCAGAATGCCGGCGACGTCACTGGCAAGGTGACCGATGCTGCCCGAACTGCGGCCAACAAGGCGACGTTTGGCGTGCTGGGTTCCTCGAAAACGTCTGAAGCTGAGCGCGGCTCTGTTCTGCGCAAATGCCTGTCCGGCCGCGGCTATGCCATCCTGCGCTAAGTAGCAGACCCTCCCTGCCATAGAAAACGCCGCTGAAGCTCAGCGGCGTTTTGTTTTAATCGTTCGACTAACTTATCCGGGAACGTAGCCGACGCTTGAGCCGATTATGGCCGCGTACGGCCCGCTTAATCTACGCTCGGCAGCGGCGTAAACCCGGCCGGGGTCGCTTCTTCAATTCGCTTTTCCATGTCGTCAAGAAGCTCCTCGAGCCGGGCAACATCACCATTGGTGATGATTTCCTTTGCGAGAAGGTCGCTTGCTTGCTGCTCGAGTGCTTCAGCCAATTCGACGTCGACTGTGCACTGGCCCAGGGTAGAGGTCTCCGGGGGGTCTGTATCGTCGTCGGCCTCGGCTTGCAGCCGGCGGTATCCGGCTTCCACATAGCTGCCGACGTCGACCAGGAGCTCGCTCAGCTCTCCGAACCGGGTTTCCTGTTCCGACACTACGTCCAGGTCGGCCGGTGCCGCAGGGTCCGGGTCAGTCTGCGAAGGGGCTACCTCATTTACAGGAGGAGTTGGCTGCACCTGGTCGACGGGGGTGCCTTTAAGGGGCAAGTTGTTTTCCATGAAACTCTCCATCTACTAGCCCTGCAGCTAAAACCGACGTGGTCTTTACTACTGCAGGCTCCGTATTATGGCATCACTTCCCCGAACTATCAGGCACTGCTCATAGGGCCACCCTTTCGGAAGGCTTTTTCGACCCTCGCGCGCTCCAGTAGTTTGGCCAAGGCTTCCGCGTTTCCCTTGGCATCATCCACCGGATGGTGAGTATGCTTAGTTGTGCGGAGCTTCTTCCAATCTTGGCGGGCGTAAAAGTCGGCCTTTAGTCCCGCATCGAAGTCACCAATGCGCCGGGCTGTATGGCCGAAGGGGTTACCTCCGGTGTACCTCCAGAGATAGTAGTTGATAAATTGATAATCGAAAGCAGGATTATCCGATACCATAGTGACCCTGCCTTGGCCGTTTGTTTCCGCTAGCCAGGCTACCAAACGGAGCATCACCGACTCCGGATGCTCGAAAGCCAGGTGCTGCTCCCGTGTTACGCCACCGATGGCTAGCGATTCGGGAATGTATGCGTCGGAAATAGGCGCGCACTCCCCGTAGAAGTATCGGCCGGCGCCACTTGCTGTCACCTCGACAACCGCGAAATTGACCACTGAAAAAAGCCCTGGCGCAGGACCGTCGGCTTCCACATCAACAACAAATAAAGACATGATTTCTTTCAGAGTTTTACTGAAACAGTATAGCAGAATGGAACATGGAAATCTACCGAATAGCCTTGCCCTCGACGATACTTTACGGCGCGGCGTTAAAGCAAACGTGAAAATGCCCACCGGAGTGGGCATGGCTGAAACGCTCGGACGTGCAGCACTTTTAGGCGTCCACGAGGTCCCATGCAGACTCTTGATGAGCACGACGCTCTTGCATGCTGCGCTCGCCCAGCCACTTGCGAGAGTTTCCACAGCTTACGCAAGAGCAGCATTGCGGAGTACGGGCCACCATCCCTAAGCGGCGAGAAGTCCACGCATCTACCGCGGAGCGGTGCCCCCAATAGCCCTTGCGGGTATCCTTGAGGCGAGCGTAATGATGCCGGCGAAGCGCACGAGATAAGTCTTTGAGTTCCATTGCGGTCTTTCATGTACTGCCGACCGCAGGCCACCTGGCACCCTGCCAGGCTATTCGTGAGCCTGCGGCCAGTCACATGAACTGGGCCGCTGTCGTATCGTGATGCATTGCTCATCCTATATCGAAATTCAGGCCAGTGCAGCCTCACCGCCAGTAGGGCCGCCGCACGCCAGAGGGATACTTGACCGATAGCGAAGTATAGCCGCTGTCTTTATCCGGCGGCGAAAGAAAACAGCCACCCGAGGGTGGCCGTTGAAGGGTGGGACTAGCGAGTTAGCCAGCCGGAGAATATCGCAGCGAGCGCCACGTCAAGCCCAGTTGCATATCAGTTTTGAAGGCGACCAGTTTCCTGGACAGTGCGACGATGTCAGTGCTTTCGCGCAGCTTGACGCCCAGCTGATTTTTGACCTGATGAGCATTGGCCAACACGCCATCGAGACTGCCATACGTGTTGAGCAGCTTGGCCGCAGTTTTAATCCCCACACTGGGTACGCCTGGGATATCGTCGCTCGTGTCGCCGGTGAGCGCGAGGAGGTCGTGGAGCAAATCGGGTGTTACACCGAATTTCCCAACAATCCAGTCGCTGTCGCGCCAAACCATGTTGAAATGGTCGCGAATTCGCGCCCCTTTCGCAGCCAAATAGGCCAGGTCCTTGTCGGTGGAAACGACGGTAGCTGCCGCATCGGGGGCCGCTGTCGGGCGGCCGACCCAGTGGCCAAAGACCGTAGCTAGGACATCGTCTGCTTCAACACCTGGCACGCTGATAGTCGGAATTCCGATAGCCTGCAGTTTTTCGTACATCAAAGGCAGGACGTCACGCAGCTCTGCCGGCATGGGCGTACGCTTCTGGCGATAGAGCGGGTACAGCTCATGGCGCCACGTGGAACCCCCGTAGTCGAACGGGGCTAGCACATGGGTCGGCTTATGCTCGTCCAGCACTCGACGGAACGAGCTGAGGGAGTTGCGTACCGCAGTTTGGGCCTTATCGACCGAGTCTGGAGCTGGATTAGCCTCGTAGACGCGTCGAACAATGTTCAGGCCGTCGATGAGCACCAGGTGCTCGGAAGGGGTAACGTCATTCATAGGGGTCTCGTATTCAAAGGGGGGCCTCCCCGGGGCGTTGGAGCCACACGGGCTTATACGCTGTATAGGCAAAGCCGTGCTACGGTGGCTATACACGGGATAGGTCAAAATTTTAAGGAGAAGCGATGATTAACTGGCATGAGCATTCCCGTGCGGAAGACCGCCTTGAGCGGACCGAAGCGCTGACGAAAAGCCTGAAGGCAGTACATCAAGCGACGCGCGTCGTCATGGACGCCGAATCGAAGCTGGCACGCCAACGCGCGCCGAAGAATGTGCAGGCGGCCACCACTGCACTTGTTGTGGCCCAGGAAGCGAAAGCTGCTGCCCAGGCGGCGCATACCGAGGCGCTGCGCGAAATGTGCGAGCTTCATCTGGACTTCAGCCTGGACGATATTGTCGAGGTCTGTACCAAGCATGGAACGCTTCGTCAACCCATTGTGGTGGAAGACGTCGAGTTTTGCCATCGGTCCGACGGACGCATGTACTTGCGTATTCAAGGGCTACTGCTCGAAGAGTCCGAGTCAGGCCGGCCACCACTGCGCCAAGGGTTCGACGTCCTTGAGGACGATGACACCCGATGGGTTGTGCGCCTCAACTGACCCCTGCAAAATTCACGACGGTCCTCCCTGCGAGGACCGTTTTTCCGTCCACCTGGAACGAAAATGCCGCTCGAGGAGCGGCAAGGGTACGGGCTGTCAGGGCGTTCAGGGGAGGGAAACGGCGGCGCCTGGCTTTGCAGGGACGGTCGCAGCTGCAGGCTTGACCGGCGCGGCTGCTTGCTTGGCCTGGGCTTCTGCCTGCTGAGCTTTAGCCATGGTTTGGATGGTGCGATTCCAGTAGCCGGCCGCTTGCTCTGCCGCCTGCTCGCAATTGAGCTTGCGGCCCTTTGCCCAGGCATTAGCCCGGGCGGTTTCATCAGCGACGAGCTTCTGCATCAAGGCCATGCGCTCATTTACGGGTGCAGCATTTACCTTGGCCTGGTTCTCCTGAAGAACTCCTCCGAGCGCCATCATTGTGTCGCCTTCGAATCGCGCATTGGGGCATGCCAGCATGGTGCCCATCGCTTCGGTTAGTCCGAATTTGGCGGGGATAGATGCTGCCTTTTTTCCCGAAGCAGCCGCAGCTGCGATAACCGGGCTCGCCGTGGCGACTGCGCCAAAACCCACTGTTGAGACCAACAAGGCCGACAGCAAAATACGATTGAACATCACCAGCTCCTTGGATATGTATTGGACGTGTAGCGAATCTGCGCGAAATTACTGAGCCATGCCCAAGAACAACCGCAGCTGAGCTGGTGGAAGGCTTCCCGTCTGCGTCACGGTCTCACCTGTCGTTGCATTGCGTGCGACGATGAAGGGCACCGACGTACCGCCAACATGCTGAATCAACCGCGTGTTGGCTGAAATAACGGCACGCTGCTCATCGCTCGGATAGCTTGCAGCCATCCCACGACTGGCCGTGTTCAAGAGCGCTTCGTGGGCGTCCATTGCCTTCACAGGGTCTGCCGCACTGAGCAACGCACTGCCTTGGCTTACGGAGGCGCCATTCAAGAAGCCCACCGGAATCCAAACCACGCGAACCTGGTTGGTCAGCGGTTTGAATGAAGTCCACAGCTCGGCGCAGTGAGTGCATTGTGCGTCGAAATACACATAGGCAGTCTGCTTGGCAGCCATAGGGCCTACCGTGAAGCCCTTGCCCATCTGCGAGGCTGCGATTTTGTCAGCGGGCAGTGGCGGCCCCTCCGGCGCTTTGGGCGAGTCACATGCCGACAAAGAGGCCGCAGCTAACAGGGCCAGGGTCACGAAAAGCTTACGCATCGAAGAAGTCTCCATAAATTAGGACGTCGCACCGGATAGTGCGGATAACGACGTGTAGCGCCGGTTGTTTAGCCCGCCGAACGGCAGTGTTCGCGCACCGAAACCATGACCGCTTCCCACGATGGCCAGCGCTCGTTTCCAAAGTGGATAAAGAGTCCGGGGAAATACGACGCGTCTGCCTTGTGCGCCCGGTCGTCAATGAGGATGTCCCCAGGCTTACCCAGACACGCCTTGTTCGGCGTGATAATGATGCGCTCGTCTAAGAAGGGCGCCAGCTCATGCAGCCACTCAATTTTCTCGCAGGCAGCCATCGGGTTGCGGTCCGGAATTTTGGTCGCAACAAAGACCTGGACTCCCGGCAGATTGTGCAGCTCGGCCAAGGCTTCCAACGCCCCTTCCGTCGGCGGAAGCGAACGATAGAATCCCGGAGTCATCTTGGCAACGACCGGCTCGAGGCCGGCCTCGTCGGCAGCGCGACCGAAGTCAGCCAGCGGCCCGTCTTGGTCGACAAAAATGGTCAGAGGCTGGATGTATCGGCGAGGAGTCAAAATTGAGGTCATGTGAAAGAGAAATAGGAGAAGAGAATGGTATTTTACAGCACCGAATGTATATTTTCAATAAAAGAGCACTAATCTTTAGTCGCTAAAAAGGGGCAGAAGCCCCTTTTATTTGGTACGAAATTACCAGCTTGTAGCCCAGGTGGATGTTGTCGGACCTAGACAGGCATATCCCGTGTAGTAGGCGCCTTCGCAGGTCTGCGCTTCAGACGAGCAGTTCGGAATTGGTGCCATGTGCCTACCGGTATAAACTAATGAATCAGGTGTTGAGCACGAGCCCGGCCCTCCGGCTCGGAATAGGTCTATTTCGCTCAAATTCAGCCCTCCGGCAATTCCATAGACACAGCCGGTCCCCCCATATCCGGAGCCGCCCGCTCCCACCAGCTCAGTGCCACTAACCGAGCCATACGAGCCCCGCGAACAATATTGGTCAAACAAAGAGCCCAGCCCGTTGTACTCGTATCGAGGGTATCCATTAGCACTAGCACTCAGCGTGCCGTTAAGCAGTCGGTCGCCCCAGTCACAGGCAGAAGACATACTCAGCCGAAGTTGACCATTGCCGTTGTAATTCACGGTGCCTGAGCAGTATCCGTGATTGGGCTGTTCGCGAGTGAATATCGTCGAACTTCCAGCTTGCCCCAACGTGAAAACGGTTCCGATAGCCAACGGGTTCCCTGTGGCGGTCCAGTTCGAAGTGACATTACGCCCGATATCCTTCCAGCCAGCGGAAACGTCCAGCGTTCCTTTTTCACTGTCGCAGCCAACATAAAGGTGAGTTGAGAGATAAGCAGAGCCCGTCACGACGTAACCAGATTCACGATAGAGCGCGATGGCTTTTGGGTTTCCAGTCTTTACAATACCCGATACCCCTCCTTTGACCGTCAAGTCGCTGATGGCAACTAGGACAGGGTTGGTAGGCTCGATGGGATTGATGACATAACTGTCAAGCCTCGGAAGGTCGGAAGGTCGGACCGTCACGCTGCCTCGATACGCTACATTCGGTGACTGCTCCGAGTTCGACGATTCGGCGACAGCGCCATAATTGCCGTCGGCTGAAACAAGAAAACGCGAAGCGGTACTCAGCAGCTCAAAGTCATAGTTGCCTTCATTGTAGTACTGCACTGGCTGACATCCGTTGTAACGAATCTCACGCTTGGTAATTGCGAGGGCGCCACGCGGCACAAGGTTGCCTGAGCCTGTCGGAATCTCGTCGTAGACGGGCTGTACCTTACGCACGTAGTCGACGATTGCCATGCTTGCACCTCGGTCGTCCATAAGTGAGCGTACCGAGACAGTATTCGAGCAGCCCGCAGTCCGATGGTTCATCAGGCAAGGGATAGCCGTGTCTAGGTTCTTTACGCCGGCGCCAGCATCGTTTTGAGTCAGCTCTTCGACCGGCTCGTCGAACGCGCCATTGACGTTGATACGCTCATCCGTTCCGGGAATTGGGACAGCGTTGGCATCGCGTGTTTGGACAAAGAGCGTACCTGCATTGGGGTAGCTCCACCCTTGTGGAAGGCCCTTGTCCACCCGCAGCGGGGTGTATGAAACGTAGAGGACTTTGGGCTTCGCCGGGATAATCATGGGATTGCCGAAGAGAAGCCGCCCGTTCTGGTCGGTGTTCATTGTCCATACCAGCTGACGTTCTTCGGTGGCCGACGTGAGAGCGGACGAACCTGTGCCGCCCCCACCACCACCGCCGCCTCCGCCACTACCGTCGTCGATGGCCATGAGCATCTGCTGGTACTGTTCATTTGCCCCTCCGCCTCCGCCGCCTCCGCCGCCTCCGCCTCCGCCGCCCCCTCCACCCGTTGCAGGAGGTGGGGCGGTTACTGTGCCGGCCGATTTAGGGACGTAGACGTTGATTTTTTGGGAGTATGCAAACCAGCCAAAGGCAAGGCCCTTTTGGGTCATCCACTGCCCCATCCGCGCGGCCAAAGGTGGCGCGTACGTTTTGAAGTGAGTCTTGGCCACCTCCAGAATAGCTGACTCTCGCATTCCTGGAGTAACCGGCACGGGCGCAATAGAACCAATGGCGCTAGGAATCGCGACAGGAGTCTTGCTTACAGTAGGCCCGAAGCCCGCGGTGGAATTAACCAGGGGCGCGACGTTGGCTACGACGGTAAACGCGTTGTTGTCTCCCACGATTTGCGTGACGCTGACGACCTGCTTGCCTACGCCGGCAGAAGACGGAAGTGGTCCGGCCATCGCAGGGGATAGCCCTACCAGGGCACCAAGCCCCGCCAGAAAAAGAAGATTTGAAATGTGTGTCATTGAAGCGCCTCGAAGTGGCAACAGAAGGAGAAGTTGCGGCGTATAGCGAAGCGGTTTATAGCCATGAAAAACTCAGGTGTTTTTTGCAGGCAGGGCCTCGCTATACAGACCAGGAAAATTTCGAAAGCTATTTATGTGGACACACATTTCTGCCAAAAATGTTCTCCGCCGAATGCGTGGCGGAGGGAGTCGTACGATTTCTACCGAGGTACTTAGCGCTCAAATCGACGTCGAATCACTTACTGACGCCAACGTCGACCACTGGTGTGGCGCTCTCTCGGAGCACGCTCTATCAGCAGGAGACATCGTCAATACCGGGTATGCCAATCCGAATTTCTGCACCGCGCAACATGTAGCAGCCCTGCGCCAGGTCATGAGTGAATGGGGTGTTCCGTACGGCACGGAGGAACCGGTGACCCTTGCATGCATTGGTGCTGGGTTCCACCACGATGCGGCGGACTACCCGAACACCGGCTTCTGTGTGCTTTGGCTCACACCGGACTGCGGTTGGGACTTGTATTTCCCCTCCATAGGCAAACGTATCGAGCTGCGTCAGGGAACTGTCGTGCTGTTCGACTCGGCGCTACCTCACGGCGTTGTGATACGTGGCCAAGAGCACTTCGACTACGACGCGTTCGCAGAGGCCTCTCTGGCCATGCTCATTTCGCAAGATTTCCCGATGCACTCGGTAGCTCGCCGCCGGCTAGGGATTGAGAAGCTGTCTCGCTATGGCAGGAAGGGCTGGTGGATGCTGGGCCAGGAGGGGCTGCACGAGGACTTGGACCTGGAAACAGGCAGCTGGGCCGTCCGACGCTTAGGCGAGCGGCAAGGCTGAGGCTGCGATAGCCAACAGCATATTTTGCATTCAAAGAGCCTTGCCACCCTGGTAAGGCTCTTTTTCATGGCGAAGGCTTACGGTTGCGTAGCGCTGGTGCTAAAGGCCTGTGGCAACGCAACTTCACGGTAGAGCGCCAGGTTGTGCTGGCGGCTTTCCTCGAGCAGGGAGTTGACGCATTCACAGTCGACCTCCAGGCCGGCCGGCTTGCCTTCTGGTTCGTCGAGGCCGCGCAAGAACACAGGCAGGACTGCGTCGAAACGGCCGCCGGCTTGGGCCTGCAGAGCGAAGCGAGCGGTTTCGAGGTTGGCGCTCAAGCCGGCATGGCCGGCTTTTTCGCACTGAGAAAGCGCAGCGTGCGTTGTACCCAGCTGGTATGCAAAGCGCTTCAGGTGGTCCTGCGCGAAGGTTGGGGTTGGATTTGAGGTGGCGCAGCCAGCGAGCATAGCAGCGAGAACGGGAACGAGAAGAAAAGCGCGCATAGATGTTTTCCGGAAGAGTTCATTAAAATACTGGCCGTTCGACATTAAAAGAAGCGAGCCAGCGGTCATGGGCAGTAAAGCTACCAGGCCACTCAAATCGCGGAACCCGGACAATTCTTATATGGTTCGGCTTTTAGCCAGGGCAAAGAAAAAGCGACCCTGGGGTCGCTTTGTTGAATGAAACTAGGGTATCAGGCAGGCGCCCGACCGGTTAGCGCGGCACGAGCCTTCGACAGCGTCTGGACGAAATCAGGAGCGTAGGCGCCCTCCTCCTTCGCGATGCTTTCGAGCGAGGCCTCGATAACGAACACTGGCTCCTCATCGCACTGGCGAGCTTCGAAAAGCTCCTCGGAAATGGCTGCGAAGGTCGTCATTTCTGCATCCTCTCGCTCCATGAAGTCGGCAAGTTTGAATCGACCGGCTTGAACGTCGAGCCCGGCCTCTTCTTTCAGCTCCCGAACAGCAGCCTGGAGATAGGATTCGCCTGGCTCAACACGCCCGCCTGGGAAGCACGTCTTACCCAGCAAGAAAGCCGGCCCCTTAAGCTTAGTGAGCACAACCACATGAGTCATCTCTGGGTTGAACACGACCATCAATACATATTTTGTGCGCATGCTTTGTCCTTGGTTGATACCAATTATAGCGACAGGCGGCCCGAACCGTGGACCAATTAAAAAGCGGCTCCGAAGAGCCGCTTTTGTGAAGATATGCACATGCCCTAAAGGGTCATGCCAATGCTTTACTTAGCGCGCAGCTGTACAGGGCCTGCTTCTTTGCCAGTCTCGAAGGCTTTGGCGGCGCCTTCGGTGATGACGATGTTGTACGTCGCCAGCGGAACTTTTGGGACCCCCAGGACGCGCATGAACATGCCTTGCGGGAATCGACCCAGTGCACTCTCATACGCCCGTACCTTATCGGTCAGGCGTTCTTGCCCGAGCTGAAACTCCTTGCGGCCACTTTCGATAACTTGTTGAACCTTGGCGTACAGCGAAGAATCCAGGGTCGGATTCTGCTCCTGCAGCGCCTGGAACACCGCTTTCGAACCGTCCTTGCCGTAGCGTCCTTCGATGGCCGCGATAGCGACCTTCTGGACGTCCTCGGCCATCATTCCCGGCACCTGGGCCACTTCCACCGAGGTCTGGTAGTGATTGGCCAGCAGGGTTTTGTTGCGAGTATGCTCGGCTTTGAGCTGAGCATCGAAGTCCACGGCCGTGTTGTTGGCGCCGATGAACATCATGACGACGAGCCCTGCGATTACGAACAGTGCGCCGAAGACGACGAGAACGACGGCGAGAGCACTACCTTGTTGCTTTTGCGACATGGATGATTTTCCTTTGAGAAGAGTAATTTCGGGAGAGCCCGAGACAGAAAGTGATTAAAACTGGTTTTTTCGGAAGAAAAGCGAAGCGGCGATGCTTGCGCCGGCTGACAGGAGGAATAGCAAAGCCATGAGCCAGCCTGGCGGTTCAATCTCGTTAGCTAGGTATTCGAAGTCCTTCATTTGCTTACGCATGAAAGAACTGCGGACGTGACTTTCGATGGTGTCGAAAACTGCGACACGCTCTGCCGTCCCGAGAGCCTGCAAGGCATCTCGCAGCTGCACCTTGAACAACTGCCGGTCTGTCCAGCTCACCACGCGCACCCATCCGATTTTTGGATACGATGGCGTGCCCAGAACGACAATCACGTCGTTCTTTTTGCCGCCTAGCCATGCTGCACGCAAAGCGTCTGCATAGCCAGGGTCAGCCGACGAAGTGACAACGACGACCCAATTTACCTGCTTGGCCGCGCCCAGCGGGCGCAAGCGCAGTGCAAGCTCTTGGTTCCAGGCGGCCAGGTCAGGGATATTCACGCCGACCGAAAGGACTCGGTTGAGGTAGTGATAGTCCTGAATCCCGAGGGGATACGCGGGTACGGACGCTTTGTAACGGTCTAACGCCGCCTTCTCCGCTACTGCACTGAACAGGGAGTTCGGGGCGCCGCGGATGTAGTTGGTAAAACGCTGCGTCGTCGCCACAGGGTCTCCTGCGGCGGCACGGGTCCAGCGACTTGGCTCGCGGGCTCCTTGACGGTCAATGCGGTCGATAGTGATATCGCCGAGCGTCGTGTCGAGGGTCCAGTTATAGTCGTTGGAATGGTCGTAGCAGGTACTGCAGGTTTCCGTGCACGAGCGTTTGCCGTTAACGGTGCTGCAAGACTGCACACAGTTACAGCGGTAGCTGTGCGAACACGAAACGCGGTCCTTCGACTTGGCCGTTACTTGGCCGTTGAGTACTTCCTGGTCGGCCGATTGGGAATATTTACCTCCGTAGAAGCCAACAACGACGATGAGGGTGCCAATTGCGATGTTGAGCGCAAGTTCAGCGATGGTGATGTCGTGATGCCACAGCAGTTTTGCCACGAAGGGCCACAGCAGCGGGAACACGAGCAGTAATGCGAGCATTTCCATGCTCTCTCCTTTTATCGAAATGTCCTGCTGCGTGTAGCGACAGCCTGCTCGATGCCCTTAGGCCAATCGCCCAACCCTATGAGGATTAGTGACAGGCGCCCGCTCGGCAGATACGCTGGGCAACCTCGGCAATATCCCCCTCGGTTAACCCTTCTCGCGCGTCCGTTAAGACCAGGTGCCTCCACCCTGTATCGAACAGGGACGCGCTGTCATCCAAAGCGACAAACTGGCCGTAATAGCGGTGCGTGTCGAGCCAGGACTCAATTTCGCGTTGGCGCTGACCGTGGCGCGTGACAGGGGCGTCATCCACAACGTCGAAAATGCGCGACGCCGTGACTGGATTCGTAAAGTAGGCCCGCAGCGAATCCAAGTCTTCGGACATTCGCCAGTTCGTCGTGAGAACAATCCCTGTCCGCGGATTCGCTGCCAACAACGAATCGAGTAGGGGAACTTTTCGAAATGTCCCAGAGGTGCCCCGATGCAGAACACCGTCGAAGTCCAGGAAGATAAGGAAGGAGTAAGGGATAGCCATGCCCCGTGTAGCAGGGGCATTTTAGCTAAATGATGGCCGGCGAGACGAATGGACCGGCCATGAGTGCGCCTACGTCCCGCTTTCAGGCTCAGAGGTATCGCAGGGCACCAGCTGATTGGAGACCAACTCGCCCAGACGGGAAAGTGGCAGCCGGAACGCGGAGGCGTAGGGGTGCCCTCCTCCGCCAAACGCTGTAGCCAGAGGGATGGTGTCGAAGTCGCTGGCGCCGCGCAAGCCTACCTTGATACGGCTACCGCCCGCTTCCGGGCACCACATCAAGGCAAAGGTTCCGCAGCGCGCCAGGAGGAGCTCCCCGACAGCGCTGTGAAACACATTCGGAGCGTTCGCCATTAGGCCAGTATGGCCGCATAGCGTGACCGGGGTTGCCTCCGCCGCCAGGGTTCGCGCCAGCTTGCAAGCCTGGTCATGCATTGCCTGGCCGCGTTCCATGAAGCGCGCATGAGCATCGGGAGACATTCGCATAACTCCAGCCCAACGGTGGAAGTTATAGGGCCCGACGTCCAGCGACGCCAAGTACGCATGTGATTCCTCGAAGAGCCAACGTAGCAAGTCGCGGTCTTCGACGTGCTGAACCAGCGCCGGCACTGGCTCATTCGGGTGGAAGTACTCCCACGCCAGGCGGGACGCAGACTTCGACATGTCGAAGTGCACCAGGCCACAAGAGCACTTGAAGCCTTCGAGTTCATCGGCAGCGCTCTGGTGGTGGTCGAGTACCACCAGTGAAGCTGCACTCGCTGCCACAGCTTCCATAGGGCCGCGGTCAAAGGCAATGTCGAGCATGTAGACATGGCGGCCGGCGACATCAGGCAACGCCTGGTCGTGCGTCATCGGGTAATAGTCGCCTTTTCCCTCGAAGTGCAGCCAGGCTGCGAGAGCGGCCGCAAAACCGTCCGGGCAATGCGCATGGTAGATGACCAGAGGTGCCGCGGTCACGATTTCACCCCCAGATTGCTGTCCGCTACCGCAAGCTGCTTCTTGCGCCGGCGCCGGTAGAGTTGAGCAGGACGATGGGCTGCGCCTTCCGCGACTGCCCCGGTGATTTCCTCGACAATGTCGAGTTCTTCTATGCGCCGGCGGAAAGTCCGTTTATCCAGGGTCGAACCGAGAAGCGCTTCATAGACCTTCTGCAGCTCGGTGAGCGTGAACCGCGGCGGCATCAAGTGAACAGGCAGCGACGAGTACAGCGTCTTGGAACGTACCCGTGAGACGGCCATCTGCAAGATTCGCATGTGGTCAAAGGGAAGCTGACTGATGTCGTCAACCGGTACCCATTTCAGGTTTTCGTTGACGCTCTTCTCGACCGCGTCGATGGGCACGAGTGCGTAGTAAGAAATGGAAACGGACCACCCCCGCGAATCGCGCTCTGCATCCGCGAACGTGTAGAGCTGCTCGAGATAGGGACTACGCAGCCCCGCCTTCGCGAGCAAAATCCGGTTAGCGGCGGACAACGCGTCTACATCGTCAGCAGGATGGACGAAGCCGCCCGGCAGCGTCCAGTCGCCCAAGCGTGGCTCACGGGTGCGCCGTACGAGGGCCGTCAGCAGCCGCCCTTCTTTGAGCGTGAGAAGGACAACGTCGACTGTGACGAAGAGCTCATTGGATTTTGTGAAAGTTTTTTCTGGCATACGATACCTTGATTTGCAGCCTTATGGCGGATTAGCACTAAGTATAGGCTTTTGGTGCCCAAAAAGCAAGTCGGACGCCCGGTTGGCAGAAAATTGTAAAGAAAACCTCCTAGAACGAAGAAGATATAAAAATGGTGACTAGACTTAGTGCACAAATGCACGAAGTGTGGTAAAGTACAACCATGACATCGCGTTTCGCAGTTGTTACCCTCCGAGCAGGTTCGCTACGGTACTCTTGAAAGAAAGAAGAAAATGAAAATCCAAGCCTTCGTCACCATCATCAACTCGCTGCTCGAAACCGACCTGTACAAGTTCACCATGTGGCAGGCGCTACTGCACCAGTTCCCAGGCAATCAGGCCACCTACTCGTTCGTGTGCCGCAATACGCCAGCCATTCCCCTGGCTAACCTCAAGGAACAGGTCGAAGAGCAGCTGGACCACCTTTGCACGCTGCGCTTCACCGAAGAAGAACTCGAATACCTCGGCCAGCGCACTTTCTTCAAGAGCGACTTCATCGACTTCCTCCGCATCTTCCAGTTTCAGCGTCGCTACATCACCGTGACCGTGGAAGGGGACCACCTGCGCATCACGGCCAGCGGCCCGCAAATCCACGTAATGGGATTCGAAATCTACGTGCTGTCCATCGTCAACGAGCTGTACTTCCGGCAGTTCGACCAGGAAGCCGCGCTCATCGAAGCACGCAAGCGTCTGGCCGAGAAGATTGCCCTCATCAAGGAAGCGGCCGGCGCCACCCGTGAGCGTGCCCATCCCTTCGAGTTCTTCGACTTCGGCGCCCGCCGCCGCTTCTCGGCTGCATGGCAGGACGAGATGGTCGCCACCTTGCTGCGCGAAGTTCCTGAGTTCTTCAAGGGCACTTCAAACGTGGCACTAGCACGCAAATATGGCATTACCGCATATGGCACGATGGCCCACGAATACCTCCAAACGTTCCAGGCCGTGGGGGTGCAGCTGAAGCATTTCCAGAAGGCCGCGCTTGATGCCTGGGTCCAGGAATACCGCGGCGAATTGGGCATTGCGCTGACTGACGTTGTCGGGATGGACGCCTTCCTTGCTGACGCGGACCTATTTTTTTGCAAGCTCTTCGACGGTTTTCGGCACGACTCAGGGGACCCATATGTGTGGGGCGAAAAGGCCTTGGCGCACTATGGCAAGATGCGCATTGACGCCCATACCAAGCGTCTAGTGTTCTCCGACGGCCTCGATGTGCCAAAGGCGCTGGCCCTCCACGCCTACTTCGGTGACCGCATCGCTTGCGGCTTTGGCATCGGCACCAACCTGTCGAACGACACCGGTATCAAGCCCCTGAATATCGTCATGAAGCTCATGACCTGCAACGGACAGCCTGTTGCTAAGCTGTCGGACTCGGAAGGCAAGACCCTCTGCACCGACGAGACGTACCTGGCTTACCTGCGCCAAGTATTCAACAAATAAGCGGCCGCGGGAGGCTACGAAAGCTTCCCGCAATTTCTACACTTTAGTTAGTGCAGATATGCCCGAAGTGCGCTATACTGAACTTACTGACTCAACAACTGCGAACAACAAAATGAAAATCACCCTCGCTCAGCTCAACCCAACCATCGGTGACATCGACGGCAACATCACCCTTATGCGTACCGCCGCTGAACAGGCCGTGCGTGACGGTGCCAGCATCGTCGTATTCCCTGAACTGTCCCTGACCGGCTACTACCCTGCCGACCTGCTCGATGACGAAGACTTCCAGATGCGCATGGAGCGCGGTCTGGTCAAGCTGCTCGACACCAGTGCGGATTTCCCAGACCTGTACATGGTCGCCGGCGCGCCGACCCACAACCCTGGCGTTGGGAAACCGTTCCGCAATAGCCTGTTGGTGCTGAAAGGCGGCGAACAGGTTCTGAGCTATCACAAACAGCTCCTGCCGACCTACAACATCTTCGACGAGCGCCGCCATTTCGAGCCAGGCCCCGATGTGGCTGAGGTTCTGACTGTGGCCGGCGTGCGCATCGGTCTGCTCATCTGCGAAGACGGATGGAACGACAAGGGCGAGGACTATGCAGTCAACCCGTTCGAACGCGTCGCAAGTATGCGCCCGGACCTGATAGTGTCTATCAATGCGAGCCCTTCGCATATGGACAAGCGCGCCCAGCGTCATGAAGTGTTTGGCCACGCATGCACCCGCCATGGCCTGCCCCTGGTCTATGTGAACCAGGTCGGCGGCCACGACCAGCTGGTCTATGACGGCGCCTCGTTTGCCGTCGAGCCTTCGAAGGGTGTCGTCTTTGAGGCTAACCGCTTCGAGGAAGACGTCGTGACCCTCGAATTCATCGACGGCATGTTCCGCCTGCCGACTGACACCGGCGCAGAGCCGTCTGTCAAGCCGGTCGTACTGGTTGTACGCCGTACGATTGGCCCGGTTGACCCCCGCGGCATTCCAACGATGGAATTCTACCGTCGTCAAATCGTACTGGGCCTGCAGGACTATGCTCGGCGCTGTGGCTTCACCAAAGCCGTTGTAGGCTGCTCGGGCGGCATCGACTCTGCGCTGACCCTGGCGCTGGCAGTTGAAGCCCTGGGCGCCGATAACGTCGTCGGTATCACCATGCCGTCAGAGTACTCGAGCGAAGGCAGCGTGTCGGATTCCCAGGTCCTGTGCGACAACCTCGGCATCAAGCTGCTGACCCACCCTATCCGCGCGCAGGTCGACAGCTACAAAGCACAGTTCGAGCTGACCACCGGCGTGCCGCTGGCCGGCCTGGCCCTGGAAAACGTCCAGGCCCGCATCCGCGGGACCATCTTGATGGAATACTCGAACTCGTTCGGCCACCTGCTGCTTACTACGGGCAACAAGAGCGAAATCTCGGTGGGCTACTGCACGCTGTACGGCGACACCAACGGTGGCCTGGGCCTGATTGGCGACCTGTACAAGACCGAGGTCTTCGCACTGTGCCGCCACATCAACGAAATGGCTGGTCGCGAAATCATCCCGGTTGCCATCATCGACAAACCACCGTCGGCCGAGCTGGCGCCGGGCCAGAAGGACACTGACAGCCTGCCACCGTACGAGGTGCTGGACGAGCTGCTCAAGGTGCTTATCGAAGGCAAACTGTTGGCTCGGGAGGAGCGCGCCACGGCTCAGACCGAAATGACCCGCCTGAATTCCACCGAGGACGGCCGCAATCTCATCGCCCGCATCAAGAAAATGATTGCTCGCAATGAGTACAAGCGCCGTCAAGCCCCACCTGTCCTGCGTCTGCGGGCCCGTGCGTTCGGCAGCGGCCGCCAGGTGCCTATCGCTGCAAAGCACTACTAATCCAGCTGGCCCGGCCCGCCGATGAGGCGGGCCTTCCTCCAAAGAAAAAGAAAGCACCACATCATGACCACCATCAAATCTGAAACTCCCCTCGTCGACCTGGCCGTCGTTATCGGCCGCTGGCAGCTCCTGTCCAAGGATGGCCATGGCCCGATGTTCGCGAAAGCCTTCGAAGTTGCGCAGCGCGTCCTCATCGTCATCGGCTCGGCTTACCGTTCGCGCAATACCCGTAACCCCTTCACCTGGCAGGAACGTCGCGACATGATTTTGCTGACGCTGACGCCCGAGCAGCGTGAGCGTGTAGAGTTTCTGCCAGTTCGCGATTACTACGACGATGAACGCTGGAACGAGGCGGTGCGCGCCGGCGTGGCTTCGCACGTGGCTCGCGGAGCCAAAGTGACCCTCGTGGGCTGGAAGAAGGACGATACCTCCGACTACCTCGACAACTTCCCGGGTTGGACGTCCACCGAAGTGCCGCCTACCGTCGATATCGACGCAACTTCGCTTCGCAACGTATTTTTCGGCAGCGAGCACCTGGACGCGGCACTGATGGTGCTTAAGGCCTACGTCGATGAACGAGTACTCGGCTACCTCGATGCCTGGTCACATCTGCCTGTGTTCGCTGCTCGCAAAGCCGAGCACCTGGCGGTTGAAGCCTACAAGAAGAAATGGGGCGCCGGCCCGTTCCTGACGGCAGACGCTGTGGTCAGCATCAAGGACTACGTGCTCCTGGTTCGTCGTGGTGGCGTCATTGGCCATGACCTTTGGGCTCTTCCCGGCGGGCACGTAAACCCGAACGAGCAGTTTTACCCCGCCGCCCTGCGCGAACTGAAGGAAGAAACCGGTTTTGCCAAGATGCCTGAAACGATGAAGGCAGCGCTGAAGGAAGCAGTCATGTTTGACCATGCTCTTCGCAGCCCGCGCGCCCGGGTTGTGACGGTGGCACACCACTTCGATTTCGGTGACGTGGAGCTGCCTGACGACCTGAAAGCCGCGGACGACGCAAAAGAGCTGAAGTTCTTCCACAAGAGCCAGCTGAAAAGTATGGCCGAAGCGGGCGAGCTGTTCGAAGACCACGACGTGGTACTGGACCGGTTCTTCGGGATTTTCTAAGGCCGATGTTGGGCCGAGTCTGGCCAGCATGAAAAAAGCTCCGAAAGGTCTAGGCCTTCGGAGCTTTTTTGAATCAGTACTCGTGTAACACAACGTCCGGATAGCGAAGGGCCGCAGCAGTCATGAGGGGCTTTAGCCAGAGCAGGCCGTCCGGCTCGTACTCCGTGTTGGCAATCGCGACTCCTTGACGGCGCGCGAACTGAAATAGGCCGTCCACGAGCAGTTTGGCAATACCCCGCCGGCGGTGATTCTCGTGGGTCTCGAGAAAGCGAAGACTTAGCGACCCGGGGCATCGTGACGTGTCGGTAAATCCGACCAAGCCGACGACTCGCCCCTCCTCCAGAACTGCCACGTAGTTGCGCTGCTGGACCAGGTATCGGTCAAAAAACACAAAAGCGTCGTTAAGGTCCTCATCCCAGAGAGGAACCTTGTCCGTCGCCGCAAGCATGATGCGAGTTTCGAACATGGGAACGTCTCCTTGTAAAGGCTCGTATAGCGAAAGACGCCCTGGATATAAGACACAGCGCTATACGTAGTCTGACAGGCACATCATTTCGCACATCGCCTTCAACGGCGAAATCTACTCTTTGAGGACAAATATGAAAAAACTGCTCGCCGGCTTCTTTGCCGCTTTCGTTCTGCTCACCGCAGGCGCTTCTGCCCACGCGGCTACGCCAATCCCTCCGACCGCGGTGTCGGTGGAAGGCTTGAGTGCTGAAGAGGTCAAGGCCGTTCAGGCCAAGGTCGAAGAAGTCAAGCAGGCCCAACGCAAGGCCAACCCGGAACTGACGATGATGGACCAGGCAGTCGAGCTGGGCCGAATCATCGGTTCCGGCCTGGTAGCCACTGCCAAGGAACTGGGCGTCGCAGCGAACGATTTCGCCAAGAGCGACCTCGGTCGGGTCGTCATGTACATCCTGATTTGGAAGTATCTCGGTCAAGACATCATCGGCGTTCTCGTCGGGATTCCACTCATCATCGCTGGCGTCACCATCGGGTTGCGTCTTGTTCGTACCGCAAGCTGGGACACTACCGTCAAGGAGTATGCGGTAACCAACGTCTTGTGGGGTCTTTTCACCATCAAGCGCATCATCAAGCACGAACAGACTAAGCGTGAAGACCTGAAAGAAGCGGACAACTGGCAAATTGCCATCGGCTATATTATCGTCTTCTTGTCGGTCATCATCGGCTTGCTCATCATCTTCTGATTACAAAACCCGGGCTTGCCCGGGTTTTTCCTTGGTGCTCAGCGACGTTTGCGCAAGCGGTAAGAGAGCCAACGCATCAGCCCGGGCTGCCGGGAGCTGGCCTGCCAAGGCTTCTTTTGTCCGAAGCCCCGGTGCACTCCTCTGCGTTTGAACCAGGCGCCAGCAGCAGCCATATTCAATAAGACGGAGCCTCCCAGGGAGTAGGCTAGTCCTTCCCGTACCAGAAGAAGCGCCAGGCTCTGTCCGCCGACGCGGACGTCAGCTAGGTCGCGTTTGTAGCAATCTCGGCCCTTGAGCCGAACTTCGACGATTTGCTTGCCGCACACTCTCTGGACGAACTCCTTGGCCTGAGGGCCGTTCTTTTGGTTCAGTTCAGGGCAGTCCACCCCCAGGAGGCGCAGCTTGCGACGCTTACCCCTCATATCAATCGCCATGAAGGTATCGCCATCAATGATGGTGACAAGGCGCATACGGCGCCAGCGCCGACGATAGGCGCGCACGGCGAGCCAAGAAACGAACAGAAGCCCGGCTGCCAGGAGAGGAGTAGGAAGGTTTTGCATGGAAGGTATAGCCAACAGGCGGTGCAGGCCGGGCGCTATACGTACTAGGCCAACTCTCTTTGGAGACATCATGCACACCACCAGGTCCGCCGCTGCACAAACCCTGACTACCCTTAGCCAGCAACTGCGAGCCACTGAGCTGCAGCAAGCTGCTCAGTCCCAGGCCCGCGAAGCACAAGCCATGTCCCCTCCTCAACTCGAAGGAATCAAGGAAGGATTCGGCGCTGCTCAGAAAATCGTGATGGCCCGCTTGCAGGAAGCCATTGCCAGCTGTAACTTGCCCCAGGCAGAGGCAGCCCTCCGTGACGCGTTGACCTATTCAGCGCGTATCCAAGGAGTGGACCAGGCGCAGACAAGCATAACCGCTTGCGCTTGATTGATGTTTTTCCGAGGCCGCCCCGTGCGGCCTCTTCTTTTTGACAACGGCTAAACCGTTTGTTGTTTACATCTCATTAACCTAACTCTGAACGCAATTACATGCCCTCATCTACAGGGGCAACGCTGTACCGATTCTTTGCCCGCGGCTGGCTGGCGGTACCGGACAGCCCCGCCCTTAACGTTAAGACGCTGGTCTTATCGACGGCCGGGGCCCGCGTGCGTCATGAAAATGCGCCACCTAACCCCGGTACGTCGACATGCCTACGGCTGGCGCTGCTTGTCGGTGAAACGCCACAATTTGTCGATGTGCCCGTGACCGTTCGCGATACTGTCCTCTCCCAGAATGCCTATCAGACCGACCTTGATTTCCCTCCCTTAGATTCAACGCTGCGAAATACCCTAGAGCTGGTGCTACGGGGCCGGCCGGCCGTCAGCTCGCGTTAAACCAGTTTGCAACGGCAGAGCCCCCTGCAGCGCTAGATGTAGGGGGCTCTGCCGTTGACTCATCAAACCGGCGGCCGACGATTACTGGCTCGCCTGTCCGAAGCCAATACCGGGTTTCGCTTTGACGTAACGACGTTTGGCCTCCTCGAGGTCTTCGAGCAGAAGATGCTTACGCTCCGACAAGACAGCGCAGCCGGCCGCCCGGGTCAGCATTTTGCGCATCACGCGCGGACTGCACTTTGCCATGTAGCCAAGCAGCGGCTCCCCCAGCTCACGCGGGAAGCCGTGGTCAGGCGGCATGGTGCGGTCGCACATGCTCTCCCAGACTGAAGCCGCAATTAGTCGACATTCAGCCGGAGTGGGAAGGCGGATATCGAATACTTCGAGACGGGTGAGCACCGGCGGAGGAATCCAGCCATCATTTGCTGTCAGAATCCAGTTGACCCTGGTAGCGTCGATACTCACCGGAATGAACTCGTCGGCAAAGCGGCGTGCGCTCTCGGGCTCCAGCAGCGCATACATCGCCGCCATCGGGGAGTTCTTAGTCGAGCCGTCTGACACCTTGTCCGCTTCGTTCAGCAGAATCAGGGGGTTTGCCGTTGGGCCGTTGACGAGGGAGTCAAAGACAATACCCGGCTTCGAGTTCTTCCAGCCCGCATCCTGCCCCGTGATAACAAATGCTTCGCTCATGACTGCAAGGTCGCGCTCGACGAAATGCAGCTGGAGGACACGCGCAAGTTCCTGGGCAAAATATGTTTTACCCGTTCCTGGCTCACCCCGGAGCAAAATGGGCGGGAAGCAGGCGGGCTTTCCGGCCGAACCACAGCCTGCCAGCGCCAGCGCCCTGCGAATCTCGTCGAGGACTTCGTTGAAATGAGGGAATCGACGGTACATGGCTGCTAGGGGGTCGCCGGCCGGGACTTCCACCAACTGCCGGCGCGGGTCGTTGTCCGCCATGAAGCGCAGCAAACTGCGCTGCTGGGCATTGCCTTCAGGAGGATTGCCGTTCTCGGGCATTCGCTGCGCCATACTGACCGCGGCGTTACGCTCATAAACGGCGAACGTGGGTTTGGATGCATCGACAACGGGACCAGGGCGGGCTTGTTGCCCGGACGAGTCAGCGACCTTCCCTAGCCCATCACCGCTGACCAGCCGCACCATTTGGGCGACCATCTGGGCCGGGTCGCGCATGCCGGCGTGAGCTGTTCCGCCATTTAGCATCAGGACTCGAGGCCCGCTTTGGCCAGCAGCTTCGGTCGGTGCCAGTTCAGGCTCGTCGGCGACCCCCGTGTATAGCGAAACCAGGGAGCGGATGGCTCTTGCTTCGGCCGCGCCCGAACTCACACGGCTCAAAGCGGCATACCACTGGGGGCCAACCTGCTGCTCCAGAAACAGCAATGCCTGGTCCGCATTTTCAGTGGAGGCCAGGACACTGATAATAGCGCCGATAGCTGTCGCTGCCGCGGCATGAATATCCTCGTCATCAGGAGAACGCTGGGCCTGCTGTTCGAAGCTCGGCAAGTGAAGCGGAGCTGGCGGCGTGAGACCGCGGTAGATATCCATCAGCGTACAGGCGGACGGGGAAGACCAGGCTAGCAGCAGAATCTGCGCAGCCGTGTAGTCCTGCATGAACGGAATAGCCCGGCCAGCTTGGCCAAGCATCAATCCCGCCAGGTCATGAGCAAACTGAGCTGGCATTGGGTGGGGCATACGGAGTTTCGAGATTCGTTTTGTCATGGAGCATCCAAGCGGAGTTGGGTTGACAGCGAACGGTCGCTGTACACAAAATGAGCTTTTCTTTCAGGTGACGGTGACCTGAAAGGTGTAGCCATCTTGTTTAACCGTTTGAGACGCTCCAGTGACCTCTAAAAGCAAAACGGCCCAGGAGGGCCGTCGCAGTGACACGTGCAGTTGAAAATTGGAAACTTAGGGGATGGGGCAGTCAACCGCCCTGAGCAGTTCGGACGTCAGGTGCTCACGGGCTAAGCGCTCGAATTCGGGATGAGCCTGAAATTCCACGCTTGTAAACAGCTGCGGACGCTCCAGGAAGCCACGCAAGACGGCCCCACGCGCTTTCCAGAACAGCGGCGCAGCAACGGCATCGTCTTCAGGCATCAGGTAACGATACTCGTCCCATACGAGCCGACTTGGGTTCAATTTGCCTTGCCCTGCCAGGACAAAAGAAGATAGGTCCAAGTCCAGCACGAGGTGGGACTGATATGAATGCGGCGCATGCTCGATGGTATCAAGAACTATCTGATGGCCGGTCGCAGTGATTTCGAAGGGCAGCTCGTCACACAGCTCCGCCAGCAGCTCGGCCGATGCGCGCTCGTTTTGGCCTCGAGGTGCTGCAGGGTTGTAAATGCTATCGTGGAAAAGGATGCCAATCGCCTGCTCAGGCGCAAGCACAAAGCCATGGTCGCGCGCGAAGCGGAACATGCCAAGGACGTGTTCACGATTATGGAGGACGCGCCAGCTTTCATCGTAGCGCGCTAGGACACTTTCGATGATGTGCGCAGGAAGAAGGCCGCGAAGGGCCTCATGGGCCACGCTGGAGTCCGATTTAGATGGGGAAGTCATAAGTGCACGCGGTCAGGGCTGACGGACGAGCTGGGTGATGAAGCCCGGAACGAACAAGGGAGCAACAGCGCCGATGAGCAGCGAAACTGCGAGCTTGTCGGTATGCGAAACGCCGGCGATATCCAGTGCGACAAACAAACTGGCCATGCCTGCGATGTAGATTTTTTGCGCTTTGTTCAGTTTCATCATAATTGCCTCGGGTTGGTTTTACGGCGGTTTCCTCGCCGAATATTGTGCTTGAGCCCCTGTGCACCTTTTAAAATCTTATTTGATGCAAGTATTATAGCACATGCAATTTATATATTTATCTGGAAGCAACCCCTAAGCGAAAAAATAGTTTATACGTTTCGCGGGTACGAACGAGGCGTTCGCTACACTGTCCATGGGTCAGAGCTACCCGCCGTTCGCACCTCATTCCGAGGTAAGGCTAATTGCTTGTCAGGACATCCAATGCAAATTCAATCCCGTAAATCCGGGCCTTGCTTGGCAACGCGAACAGCACGTGACAATTGCGTCACGGAGTCACCGGCCGGCAAGGCCTACAAGGATATACACCATGAACCTCAACATCGTCTCGAAAGAGAAAGCAAAGACCCTCGTTTCCGCCATTCGTCGTGAATTTCAAGCCCTTGATAAGGGAACCGCGGCACTGTCGCACAACGACTGCCTGAATGTTCTCGCGAAGGCCCAGGGCTTTGCGTCCTGGAATGCGTGGGAAGCGACGTTGAAAGACGAAAAGCCGTCTGCCCCACCGGTAGCCCCGAAGTACCCCCTGAGCAACAACGGGGAATTCGACTTTATCCAGCCTGGCGAGAACGGTCTGCCCTTTAAAGGCGACTTTACCCGGCTCGAAGCAACCCTTCAGACGGTTGAGGCAAAGTCGAACGTGGTAGGCGCACGTCGCGCGGTCAAGCCAAATGACCTGGGTGAAGCAGGCTCCGGATTCAATCTGCAATATTGGCGTTCGGAAATCTACGATGACACCATGAAGGCCCAGTGCACGAACGGGAACCTGTTATGGATGACTGAAGAAGGTGACCAGTATGCCGGCGTGGTAGTTCTTGCGCCTGAAGACCACCCCCATCCTCAGTACGACGAAACTCTCCCGGTGCGGGCTAACCTCATCGAAGCGTATCGCGCGTATTACGCGGAGCAGGGCATTGACGACAGTGCTCGTGAAGGGATTTTCGAGAAGGCCGAAGCGACCCTCGGCATCTGGCTTACCGAACGTGAAGCGGAGCATCTGCTCGACCAGCTGAACGCTTCGACAGGAACCTAACGGCACTCCACTTCAAAACATTTTCTTCCCTGACCGCCTCGTCCTCGTGACCTGGCGGTTTTTCTTTAGTCCAAACGAACGGCGGGCAGGACAATTCGAATTGCGAACACGTCAACAGGGTCTGCACCGAAGAACTCGTGCGTCAGTGTTTGCTCCTCGTAGCCGTTCCACGGCACAACTAGACGACGCTCGGTGTCGGAGCTGGAAGGGTAGCCCTTGGTGATGCAAACCAGGTCGTATTGCCGGCCCTCGAGCCGCCGGCGCCAGTACGGAGTGCGAAGCCGGAACTCAAAAAGCTTGGTTCCCGCTTTCATTTGGTCGAAGTAGATGCCTTTGACCGGTAGCACCAGTATGGAGGGGCGATTTAATCTATTCAGTATCATAGTCTCTCTAAAAAGGTTGAAGAGCCTTTCGCCACAAGCGTTACAACGCTATAAGAGCTAGCTCAATAGGGTTAAAGTCGGGAGCGAGGCATCTGATGGGCTGGTCGAGGCCACTACCGAGAGTTGTTTTGCGTACACACCTCGCTTTCCGTCCTCACGTGTGTACTTAACACGTAGAACTACGGTCTGAGTCGGCGTATCCGGCGTTACCGAATAGCCTAGGCGATGGCGTTCGCCATTCCGTATCCGTGCATTGATGAGAGCTCCGTGGCATCCGACCGTTCTGAGCGGCGGATGAACATCAATGTGAACATCGCTCGCTGCAGGTCCCTCATTGCAAAGCTCGAATTCGTATGTAGCCTCACTTCCTGCCAAAACGTTAGAAGCGAGAAAGTTGAGAAAAAACCGAGGCTCGAGCTCGGATTCGCGACGACTTGCCTCCAGGTCAAGCCTGTCCTGAGCTGCGTCAGTTTGTTGCCGAAGAAGCTCGAGGGATTCCTCTTGGAGCTCCGCCGCATCCAAAAGCTGCTGCCGCGATTCCCTCAGTGCTTTTGCTTGTATCGTAAATCCAACGAAAAGCCAGACCAGGGCCAAAGGCGAGCAAACTCCCGCGAGAAAGTCCCCAAGCTCATTTAGCTCAAGTGTAGAAAATTCGTTGGCGCGCGCGGCAACAAACAGCGACATTCCTACGATGTAAAGAACAGAGAAAACAGCCCCAAAAAGAAACGGCATTCAGACTCCAGCAGTCATTAAGGTAAACGGTCGCTACGCCCGGAGGCGTAGCCAATGACAGTGTAGTGCTCCGAATTTAGCTAATGTGCGGATTAAAGGAAAAGGCACCCCGGGTCGGGGTGCCTTGGAATTTACAGCGGGAGTGTTTGCCGCACGCTGTTCACGCGCGCAGCAAGTTCGTCTTCGGTCGAGTTCAGCACGAAGGCATGAAGCGCTTCGAGGGAACCGAACGACTCTTTGACATGCTTCATGAGCATGCCCAGTTCCTTGGCGGCCAAGCCAGTCATGCGGGCGACGGTTTCGCCGTTATACCGCTCCTTCACCTGGCGCTGGTTTTCCAGGTCCGCTTGCGCCTTGTCGTACTCCCCCTGGAAATGCGGGAAGTGTTCGGCAATACGCGGCAACCAGGCCGTCTTGTCGTCAGGATACTGATAGGCCGGCAGGTCCGGCCGCTCTTCACACCATTTCAGGAAATCGGTGTACGTCTTGCGCTTTCGGTCGCGGATGCGCGAAGCATAGTTTCGGTTCTCGAGCAGGAAGATGTCCCGGTTGAAGAACGTCGACCCTGTCACGTACTCGAAGATTTCCGTCAGGTTCTCGAAGCCGCGATGGAAGCGCACCGGCTCGTAGCCCAGGAATGCGAGAGCCGTATCGTAATCTGCCGTCAAGCAGATTTCGCGGAATTTGTAATCGCCGTCGCGCACATAGTAGTACAGGCCATTGTGGCGGTGAGCCAGGCCGGCGCTGTGCGCTGTGCGACCGATGAGGTTCCCCAGGTCATTGAAGCTGAAGTACGCCAGAGCGTAATCATATTCGTCCGGCGCCATGCGTACCAGGTCGACCTGGAACATGTTGCCTTCTCGCTGAAGCACTTCTGGTCGCAGGATGAGACCGAGCGACGTAGTTGGGCCGTTGCGTACGACTTCTACGGCGCCCAGTGCCGCGGCAGCCTGCTCAGGGTCAAAGTTTGGGTCAGTGACCAGGAGGTCCAGGTCGCCGAAGTCGCATTTTGCCCTGTACGAGGGGATATCGTTGACGCGCCCTTGCGGGTACAGCGCGCGCAGCTTGCCCACGCACTCTTCAGCCATCCGGTCGTAGTTTTTCTTGGTAAGCCGCACGGATGCGCAGCTCAAAGCGTTTCCGCCCATAGGTTCTCCTTGGTTCGTTGTCCTGTTCAGAGTGTAGCGATAGCCCTACGCTCAGCATCCTTGAGGCCGTCAAGGTCAGAATGCGTCACCAGCGAGGTGAGTCGAATGCGCCTGCCTTTCGGCACGGTCACCCGTTCACTCACCCGCATTGTTCTGGTTACTGAACTGCCACTGGGGCCACAGCGCCATCCGCTCCTGCAGTGCATTGGAGGCTAAGGCGTTTTGGGCTGTTCTTGCGAACAGGCATATGAGCAGCAATCAAGCTGCGCATGAACTCGCCACGCAGTTTCGAGACGTCCTTGTCCGACAGAACCTTGGACGCAAACAGGTCTGCCAGCTCACCGATGAACTTTGTCGCAGTCGGGGTCAGGCCTTCAGGCAGCGGATTAGCTACCGGTTCCGTGGCCACCGGCTCAAACCCGCCCTCTGGAGGACAAATCCAGGACACGGGCACATCCAGGGCCTGAGCCACCGAATGTACGATGGCTTCGGAATGGCCGACAGCGCGGCGCGACATGCGTGCAATCTTTGGAGGGCCCGACTCCAAATCCATATCAGCCAGCAGCGCCAGCTCGCGGTTGGACAGGTCGTACACCTTCTGCATGGCGCGCAGGCGCAAAGGCAGCGTTGGCGCTTCTGGGCGGGCACGTTTGCCGGTAATGAGCCAGGCTGCCGACACCTTCATCGTGATTGCCATGTCCAGCAGCGTGTCTGGGCGAGGAGTCGCTTGACCCTTCTCCCACGAAGACCAGACAGACACACTGGTATGGCCAAGTGCCTCAGCCATCTGCATGCGAGTCAGGCCGGAAGCTTGGCGCAGGTTGAAGAGACGACGGTCGACGCCAGGCTGGACGACCAGCGTGTCGGTCGAGCGGAACTCTTCAGGCGCCTCGTCTTCCTGACGTCCTTCCATTTCGGCCAGCAGCGCATCCACGCTCGAACCATAGAACTCCGCGAGCTTGTCCAGCTTAGCGTTATCAACCACACCAAATACGCCTCGTTCCAGGCGCGACACCGCCGCATGGCTCACCGTGAAGCCCAGCGCTTTACGCGCCACCTCGAGCTGACTGAAACACGCCGCTTCGCGCAGTTCAGTCAAGCGGGTTCCCAACGCAAGGCGCTGCGCCAGGCTCAGGTCGCGCTTGTCAGCGCTGGTATTGTCGGTCGTTACGGTATCGGTGGCGGTGGCTACGGCGGCAGTCATGTTGGGCTTTCTGTTGGAGTGTTGATTACAGAAGCAAGTGTATATGAAACAGTGCCATGTGGCAATATAAAGCTGGCTCGCTTTTCACGTGTATTCAAATCCCGACAACAACGGACGTGAAAAAGGGGCCGAAGCCCCTTCCCTTACCAACTACAGGACACGCATCAGGCGACGCTGGAAGCTGTCATGCTCATGTTGGCCAGCTCATGGTCCAGGTCGGCGAATCGCTTCGGCGCCGGCTTGGCTGCTGCGGTCAGGCCGAGTTTCTGCTGAACAGCCAGCAGAGCTTCGAGCACCTGCTGCTCGGACGAGAACGTGATGTGCTCGCGTTGACGGAGGGTTCCAGCGACGGTCAAGCGGATGACCATAAAATAGGGCTCTGGGGATTCGTTTTCGTTGTCAATCCCGACGGCGAGGGACATGCATTCAGGCAACCGGGAGACAACGGAGGTGATAGCAAGGCGCAAGGCGGGGCTGAGCAGGGTAGTTGTTTTCATCGGGCGGCTTTAAAAGTGAGGGAGGAGTTCGGGTATAGGCACGGACGCCTGTAAAACTTAGCCTTTTGCGAAACCTTTTCGCTATAGTTGTTGAGGCCAATTCAACAAGGAGAAATACCCGTGGGAACCCGTATTAACTATGAGATTGGCGACCTGCCAAGCGTGATTCTGTTCAGCAACTCCCATCACCACACCGAGCACCCTGATGAGGTGTTTCGCGCCCTGGTTACGGAGCACGGCATCAGCCAGACCGCGCTCACCCGCGCGCTGCTGAACACCTGCTACATGACGAGCTGCGGCCAGCACCACGCAGGTGATGCAATGTTCAGTGTCGACCTGAATCCCACCGACAGGACAGAAGTTCTGCGCGTGGTGTACTCCAACGACAATGCCCGAGTTGTAAGCCGACCCGGCTGACCCGGCTGGCACGGCTAAACCGTCCTACCTTCATTCAATTACCGGAACAGCACTCACGGGTGCGTGTTCCGGTTTTTCTTGCCAAGAATGAAAAAAGCCCCTCGGCGAGGGGCTTATTGCCGATGGGCGCGAATTACTTCGCCGGCGCGGCGGCAGGGGCAGCAGGCTGTTCTGCGTTGCGCTTTTTCAGCATCTCCTGGATGCGCGCGATGTCTTCCGGCTTCAGCTCAGGAGCCGAGGCGCCGCCGCCTGGTGGTGGCGGTGGTTTCGGGGCGACGATAGGCTTGTTCGCCACGACGGCAGTGGCGGCCGAGGGCGCCGAAGCTTTGTCCGCGGTCGAGGCAGCGGTTTTTGGAGCCACGGGAGTGGTCTTGTCCGAGGTGTCATTGCCGCAGCCTGCGAGCAGACCAGCCGAAATCAGAGTTGCAAACAGAAGTTTGTTCATTGGTGAGTATCCTAAAAGTTACCGAACGAAGAATCCTCCCGCTGGAGGTATGAGGTGTATAGAACATCAGTTTATCCCTTGAGAAAAATTCTTCTAAAAAGGCTTTCGAGGCATTTGGTTCCTAGATAAAACTGCGAGAGCTAGACACTCTACTGTGTTTCTCGGAGCCAAAAATGCTGACGCCTCTACCCCAACTCTTTACACCCCAACTCATCCACGCGAACGCTACCCTTGAGCATTTCGCGCAGCTTGCCCGCCGTCAGCAGCGCAGGGTCAAATGGGGAGTTATCGCAACGGCAGTAGTGACAGTTGCGAGCGCTATTCCGCAGTTGCAGGGCCCAGGACCTCTCCTGACAATGGCGGCCAAAGCCTGGCCGTCCATTTTTGGGGGCATCTATTACTGGAGCGAGACCCCGACCGCCCTGTGGGAGATATTTGCCAGCATGGGTCTGCTTGGCGTGTTCTTCGGAATATGCGCGGCCGAGTGGATGAAGCTAAAGGCCTTCCGCGCCGAGCTGCTTTTTGTGGATATGGACCCGTACGAACGCGCGGTCTTCGAGGGCGAAGCCAATCCGCCGCCGCATGCCGTTCACTACATTCGCGAGGTCGAAAAGATGCGACCACTGCGCGCCGGCGACTGGAAGCTCGCGCTAGCTCTACTTCACCGTCAGTTCCCTGACCTGTCGGACTGATTGAAGGAAGCAGAAGCCAATTTGGGCGGTCACTAGCCAAAATCCGCTGTCACCGTCCCCTTACACGCCAGGGGCCAAACGGATAAATCTTCTGCCTATACCTCAGACCCCTCTCTAACCTGGTACGGAAACTCTAAATATGGCATCGGTCAACAAAGCAATCATCATCGGCAACCTCGGCAAGGACCCGGAAGTCAACTTCAGCCAAAGCGGCGACTCGGTGGTCAACTTCAGCGTGGCGACTTCGTTCAAGTCGAAAGACAAAGTCACCGGCGAACCGAAGGAAGAAACCGAATGGCACCGCGTGGTCTGCTTCGGCAAGACCGCTGAAGTCGTCGGTTCCTACGGCAAAAAAGGCCGCGCGGTCTACGTCGAAGGCCGCCTGCAAACGCGCAAGTGGACCGACAAGGAAGGCGTCGAGCGCTACACCACCGAAATCGTCGCCAACAGCGTCCAGTTCGTGGGCAACAAGCAAGACAACGGCGCCGGCGAATAATCGTCCTGACCCCGCTGAAGCCGCCTCCGGGCGGCTTTTTTCATGCAGGTGCCGCTTGCCCGCTACAATACGCCCACACCGAGAAGGAGACTTTAGTGCCCAAAGCAGAACAATCGTACGGCTCAGTGAACACTACCGCATCAGTAGGCACCAAAGAGGGTCAGGTGTACGGCATCTTTTACCGCGGAGGAGTCAGACATATTGCGCCCTACATCCCGTATCGGAGTCCTCCCGGGCTGACACTGTGTGGCCGCTCCGCCGGCGCGGCCGACCGCGACATCGACAATCTCTGCCCTGAGTGCGAAGGCTTGGCCAAAGCCGAGCTAGGGAGCCTGAAATTCGTATGACGTACAAGCGCCGCTTCTGACCAAAGAAAAACCCCGTACAAGCAAATGCTGCACGGGGGATTGAATTTAGGCGGTGTAAAAACCCGATTCCCTGTCGAATCGACGCAACATCTCCGGGATGAAGTCCAGCCCCATTCGAATAGCGACTTCGCTCGGATTGACACTGTCGAAGGCAGTCTCACGGTACAGTGCATTGAGCGCGTCCATGGTGGTGTTGTCCGGGCCAGCGCATTCCTCGATGCCGTATCGGTCATCGGGAACGATGTACAAGAAGCCCTCGCCGTCGACGTACCAGTGGCCATTCTGAAGACCTCCCGAGTGAATGTATTGTTGCGTTGCTTCGTTGCGTGTGCCAATACCCATGTGATGCTCCCTTTTGCTATTTGAATGTTCCTATGAAGTGTAGCACCGGCCCCTCTGGCCGTTCTCCCCCAATCGAGGGCCACAAGTACTTAAGCGGCCTCCGCTGCTTGAGGGGAGAGACTGCGTCCTTCAGCGACGGCCTCACAAAGGGATTGCCAGCGGGCAGCCGCCAGGGTCAGTTCGACGCGTAGTGCACCCTGCAGAGGAACCGGGTCGCCGTTGCTTTCGACCTGCAGGAACGAACCTTCGGCATTGAGCTGCCACGCTGGCCGGCCGTCCCGGAAGCTTGACAGGATAAGGCTCTCCGCCGGAAATACCGAGTGAATCCTATGCCCGCCAGGTAGCAGCAGTGAGCATGCGTCTATGCCCGTGTCCAGGTTCAGGGCGAGCATCTGGCTCATGCCCTGTGCTGCCCATGGAAGCACCCTTGGGAGTTCACCAATTATTCCGGCCGCATACAGGTGGTCCCAGACTTCACATTGCTGTTCAGGCAGCTCTTCCCGATTCATCGGGTAAAGGGTTACGGACATCGCTCCTACGCTGCGTTCGGCCCTGTAGCGGCAGTAAAGCGGCGCCGTGCCGCCCCAGGTCGGGCAATAGAGCTCGATAGCTGCCACACCGGCCAGGGCTTGGGGCTCGCCCAATCGAATGCTCGCCATCGACAGATTGCGTGCGTTTGTATCAAGCGCTTCCGCCACTCGTAGCACCAGTGAATCCATGGCGCGCGAGAGACTCATTTGCTCTTCCGACTCGATAACATAAGCGGAGTCCCCGCCGGCGGAATCTTCGGTTTGCAGGAGATACGAAAGCAAGACGCCGCCGCTCTTTGAGGGATTTACGGAGGCTTTGGCTGCGTTGCCCGTAACCTCCCCATAACGGAGGGCTAGCTGATGGCAGGCAGTGAGGTAGGACGCTTGGATATCGGACATTGGGGTGAGCCACGACAAGAGTAATCAGTTACTTGTCTAGCCCTGCCGATTTAGCCTACGCTCCCGATGTTACGGAGAATGCGTGTTTTCTTCGAGGAAGGCCAGGCATCGGTCCCGGCGCACGTCCCCAGCTACATAGCAGCGAATCCGCACCTCCACACACCCTTCCTGCTCCTCGATGTCGACAGCCAACCCGCTGAGCTTCAACGGGCCGCCCTGCGCGGAGTTGGGCCTGTCCACTTTGCACCCTAAAAGGAGATGTGAGCCCCCAGTGTCCGAATACGCCGAGTCAAAGCGAGACTCGCATCTCGCAAGCAAACTGAGGATGACTCGTTGGGCTTTGGGGTAACGGGAGTGAAGAGACGACACGCGTAGCGATGCGAATAATCGAAGGCAGCTGAGGTATGTCTGACGCGAAACCTCGTCCCACCAGGCTGCCGGCGTGCCCTCATAGCCGTGCGCCCGTAGAAAGGCAAACAGGTCCTCACGACCCTTGTCATCAATCCGCATCGACATAACCTATAGAGCCGTTGTTCCACCCTAGCCTACTTGCATCAGGTATTGCGTACAAATCCATCTCTGACCTAAGACGTTAGTTAGTCAATCGCTAGCAAGACGGTCGACGCACCACTGATGAGCCCCTTCGACATCGAGCCACAAGGACGCATAGGCCTTGTTGAGCAGGTCGTCCGGAAGAGCCCAATCCCACTTTTCCCGCACTCGATTCGTGACCAGCGCTGCAATGCTCTGAGGCGTCGGCACCGGCGCCAGGGCCAGGCGCTCAAGCGCACTACGCGTCGCGTGTACGTCACCCGAGACTTCGATAGCCAAGCCGCGAGACTGCGCAGGGAGACCACCCTTACAGAGCATCAGCGCCAAGGCGCCGTCGAGCAGGTCACCCTTCCAGGTGAAGAGCAACGTGCCCCCGCCGTACGGCACCATTGTACGGCCGGAAAGCCCGAAGTACCTGTACGATTCCCGACCCTCGCGGAGCAGTTCTACGGCACTGGCATTCAAAAAGCCGGGCTCTGTCGTCGATTCATACAGCTCGCGCATTTCAGCGCGCACGCGCTCATGTACAGGCGCCATCCCCGACCCGCCGAAAGCAGGCGGCCGCGCGCCGGCTGCAGGCATCACGGTAATGACCTTCTTGGCGGGGTCAAGCTGCATCACTTTCCAGCGCTTGCCTCCGAACACAAGGTGGTCGCCCGCCGTTACGGGCTTGTCCAGAGGAAGCGACCCGAGATGACGGCCAGTCGTGGCCTGCAGCTGGTACTCATCCTGGCTGGCGAACGCTGCATAGAATTCGAAGTTGTTCACCGCGCGCTCGGCGACAGGGCCGTGATGCAGCCGACCTTGCGCATCCTGGATGAGAAGTTCTTTTTCTGCTAGGTGGCGGAGCAAGCCTGCAAAGTCCCCGGCGTCAAGACCGTGGAACGGTCCAGCCGTGACGAGGGTACGGAACGCCTCCCCAGGGAGAACTCCCGCTCGCTCGGCGATAAGCGAAAGCAGCTGCTGGACCATGGTCGACATGTGCATTCCCGTCGCATGAGGGGGTTCACACCATTTTTCGAGCAACAGGTTGACCATCGCCGTCGTCTGCACCAAGCCTTCGCGCAACCGGTCCGACGGGTCCTCGGCCTGCCCCAGCGGCAGCTCGCTGCAATAAGCGCGCAGGATAGCATTGCCATCGCGTCGGCCCGACCGTCCCAGGCGTTGGCGCAGCGAGGCGACCGACGGAGGAACTTCCACTTGGGCGACTGCGTGCACGTCACCAACGTCGATGCCAAGCTCGAGGGTGGACGTCGCGATTGCCGTCGCGGCCTGGTGCTTGTCCTTGAGAGCGGCTTCCGCATCGCTGCGGACATCCTTAGCCAAGGAGCCATGATGCGGCCAAAACTCGTTCGGGCGTCCCTCTTTGTCACACATCAGGCGCAAGAGGTCAGAATAGACCTCGACACTGCGGCGGCTGTTAGGGAACGCCAGGTTGTTCCGCCCCTTTAGTGTCCGGTAGAGGTCCTGGGCGATAGCGAGGACGTTCCCGGGAACGACGTCTTCCAGCCCGACCGTCTTCCCTTTTTGTTCCATCGCGCGTGCGTCTTCGTCCGTGACCCGCGGTGCAGTGACTTCGTACCCTCGCACCTGCAGCTTCAAGCTCCCGCCGTCAGCCGCTGCAACGACGATTTCCACATGACGGTCGCCGGCCGGCCGAAGGAAACTCGCGGCCATGCCCATGTCGCCAAGCGTCGCCGACAGCCCTACGCGTTGAAGCGGCTTGCCCGCCAGGATTTCGATACGGTGCAGCAGACTTTGCAGCTGCTTGCCTCGCTCTTCCCCAATGAACGCGTGAAGCTCGTCGATGACAACGGCCTGGGTGCCGCGAAACACCTGCCGGAGCACAGCCTGACCGCGGTTGACGAGCAATGCCTCCAAGGATTCTGGCGTAATGATAAGTACGCCACGGGGCGCCGCGATGAAGCGCTGCTTGCGGCTCATCGCCACGTCCCCATGCCATGCGACGACCGGCAGCTCCGGCAGATGGCACATGCTCTGCAGCCGGGTCTCCTGGTCGTTAATCAAGGCCTTGAGCGGGCTAATGCAGATGATATGGGCCGCTGGCGCTGCAGGCGCTTCCAGCAACTGGCTGAGAAGCGGGAGGAACGCTGCTTCGGTCTTGCCTGATGCGGTTGCCGCAGCGATGATGACGTCTTGGTCAGGGGTGAGTACGGCGGGAATCGCACGCTCTTGCACATCGCGCAGACTTGGCCAGCCCTGCTGCCAAACCCAACGCTGCATCAGTGGATGCAATTGGTCAAACGCCGTGGATACGCTCACGCAGATTCCTTCAAGGCCTCTAGGGCCGCTGGGTTGACGTCAAAAACGCTATCGCCTTCAAGCAGGAGCTCGCCGCACACGTCCAGGGCGCGTTCGTTCAGCTCATCAGCAACGGCCTGGGCCATCAGCCCTTGCGCTTGCCAGGCCGCGAACAGCTCGGTGGCCGGCCAAGACGGACGCGCTTCAACGAGAGCCAAGGCAGCTATCCACCCGGGCTGCTTCGGCGCTGCGATAGGCGCCGAGGTCGCAGGTGCAGGAGGGGCTACCGGTATGGCTGCCGCCTCGTCCTCGCGGAATACATCCCCCAACAAGGCGCCGACCGCACTGGTCTGCTGTGAGATGTCGGCAATGCGACTCGCGTCGAGCATCAGCGCCAGCGTCTTGGCCGCCGGCGCCGGCTTGGCGACCACGGAGACAGGGACAGGCGCCGCGGGCTTTGCCGCACGTGGCGGCGGGTCTGGCAAGTCGCTTCCGGAAGCCGGCTCATCGAAGATGGACAACTGGCGCTTCGAGCTCCCGCCTGTTTGGGTGACCATTTTGAGCGCTTCGAGTTCAAGCTCGTCCAACGGGCCGTCCGACTCGCACAGGGCCCGATAGCGGGCGTACTGGTCGCCACGCCACGCAATGGACTTGTCCTCGTTGGCCGCCCGAACGACCGCCTCGGGATTCTCGATTGGCTCCTGGAGCAGTAGCTCGAGCACAGCCATCAGTCGCGCCTGGGATTCCCCGTCGAGACGAAAAGGCTCGAAACCTTTGCTGCGCACCCAGTTGAGCTCGCGAGGCGACGGCCGGCCCTTGACCATCAGAAAGGCAAGGTCCCGCCTGAGCTGAACCTTAGCCGCCGCGTAGTCGGGCGAGGCCTGGCGATTGCAAGCCGAAATCCGAAAAGCCATGCACGGCGTATCCCCTGTGATGCCGCCGGCATCAATGCGAGGGTCTGGCACCACGGCCACGCGAAACTTCGACAGCTTCTGCGCAAACGTGCTCGCCTCGCGCGTGATGACGTCGCTCCCTGACAGGTCCGGACAGTCGAGCAGCTTCCACCAAGGCATCGGTCGATTCAGCCGCGCGGTAATCTCATCAGGGAGCTCGTAACTTGCCATGGTGCTGCTTTCAAAAAGAGAACGAGGATGGGAAACAGGTCGACTTTACAGGCGGAAATTGGCCAGTTCGTCGTCATCCACCTCAGGCACCGCATCGAGGTCGCCACCGGTGTCCTTCTGGACCGCGATGGTAGCGATGAAGTCACTCCATACCGTCTTGTCGTTCTGCTCCAGCACTGCCAGCAGGTCCAGGAAGGCGCGGATAGTAGTACGAGGCGTACGGAACGTCGCGTCACCGATGCGGGCGTAGCAGTGCTCCATGAACGCCTTGGGACCTTCTTCGAGCGGCATGGCCAGGCGGCTCACGTCGCCGCTCGCGTGCACCAGTAGCAGTTTTTGCAAAAGGACGTAGAAGTCCTCTTGAGTGAGAGCGGCCAGGCGCACGACTGGATGGGTGTAATCCTTGATGCCATTGGTGGCAAACTGGTTATCAGCCAGGCGCGACTGCAACGCTGCGTACGAATACATGCCGCGGCGCTGGTCTGTGAGTACCTCAGGCGTGCCGCCCAAGACGTAACCGATTCCGCGCACGTTTCCTTGCAGCGCATTGTTCAGCATGCCCAGCACACGCTCCCAGTTCGCATCACGTGCTTTTGCATTGTGCATTTTCCAGATGTTGACCATCTCGTCGATGCACACGACCATCCCTGCGAATCCCGCCAGCTGACAGAACCGAGCCATGACGGCCAGCATTTCGAAAACGGTGTCGTCGTCGATGATGGCGCGCACGCCAAGTGCCGCACGGGCTTCGGTGCGCGTACCGAACTCACCGCGCAACCAGCGTAGAGCGTCGGACTTGAGCTGCTCGTTGCCTTCATCGAAACCGCGCCAGTAGGCTGCGACCACGGCCGCGAAATCGTAGCCGTTAGTCAGTTCGGTGAGCTCGGCCAGTTGTCGCTTGATGACGTCGTCGACGGTGGCGCCGGTTGCAGCAGCTTCGTCACGGGCAGATGAGATGAACTTTTCCACCACCGAGGCCAGCGCGCCGCCATCCGGGCGAGTACGAGTGGCCATATTCTTGATGAGCTCGCAATACAGCGCCCTTCCCTGGCCCGCTGTGCCATGCAGACGACGGCCAGGGTTGAGGTCGCCGTGGACAGTCACCAGCTTGGTCTCAAGCGCCATCTGGCGCACGAGGGACAGGAAGAAGGTCTTGCCCGCGCCATACTCGCCCACAACCAGACGGAAAGCAGAGCCTCCGTCGGCAATGCGGCGGCAGTCGGTCAGCAATGCCTTGACTTCCTCGAATCGGCCGACCTGGATGTGGTGAATGCCCGCACGCGGGACAACACCACCGCGCAGCGCCTGTAGCAGCGTATCCCGGTCACGTGGGCGGATAGGCGCGCCCAAGGTCAAGCTGGCAGCTGGCGCCGCTGCGGTAGAAGGAGTAAGAGGTGCTGCGGCGGAGAGAGGAGCAGTCATGGTCACTTTTCAGGGAAAACAGGTTGAATTCGGTATCGGTCGTATAACTACGTGCGCTTATCTTTTTAGAGCATCAAGCGCCGAGGTGGCCCAGCAGTTCAGCAACGATGTCGGCTGCGACCATCCACTCGTCGTTAAGCTCTTCGAGTGCGGGCTGCCCTGCCACGTCGTAGGCCAGCTCATTGGCCCACTCAACCGTGCCATTAGGCATAAGCGATAAGCTTGCTGCCAGCGCCTGCAGGTCGGCTGCTGCGATAGAGGTCATCCCCACCAGGTGGCGCAAGAACGCTTTACGGGCTTCGGCCGGGCCAGTCGCCGCTGGAGAGGCCAACGGCGCCGGAGCTGTGGACACCGCGGCCGAAGGCTCATCTTCGAACAATGCCCCGAGCAACTGGTGCACGGCGCCAGTTTCCGCCGTTAGCTGCTCAACCCGGGACGTGTCTAGCTGGAAGGGCTTGGCTTTGAGTGCGAGCCAGGTTGGGCCCAACATGGCATCCAGCGCAGGAGTTGGCGGTAATTCATGTAGAGGCGCCAGAAGCTTGGCCAATACGGCGCTCGCGGCTTCGCGAGCTGCAGCCGGCGTCTTCCCCCACTGAGCGCGCGTGACGGCCTTCAGTGCTTCAGTTTGAGCCCAATGGATGGCCGCTCCTCGCTGCCGCCGTAGCGCGACCGTAAGGGAATCATCCGCACGAACCTGTGCCTGGATTCGCTCGAACAGTGGCGGCAGCGAGGAGCTATCCTCCGTCGACGCAGGGGACTCCATCGACGCAAGTCGCAAAGCGAGAAGTAACGGTTCGACCTCAGGGTCTTCGATGCGCTCGCCGACCGACACTCCATCGAGCGAGTAAATCATGAATGGCGTGCGGACAGACGCGGGCTTTGCAAACGGAAGCTGCGGGTAGCTTGTCAGGCCAACTTGCGCCAAGCCGGACGACACCCTGCTGAGGTTTTTCGCGGTCATGGCCGGACCCGCTACGAAGTACGGCGCCATCTGTTCGTAGGTGACCGCTATAGGCGACACGAGCGCGCTTGCGACGAGGGAACGGAAAACATTTCGCGGCTTGGCCGGCCAGAGGCCGACAGGTAGCTTTGCCCAGGCTTCCTCGGCCGTCGTGCCCTCCATCCGAACGGAAATGAAATCGGCCAACTCCTCGAGGCACCGGATAGTAATTTGCGCGATATTGTTGCGCAGCTCAGTACTGGCCACCATGACGGGCGCCGGGCGAGACAAACGGCAACGCTGTCCCAATAGTGGGGCACCAACGGTGCGGTAAGCAATGACTTCGTCGACCAGGCTAGCATCCGAGATGGGCATGGCCCTGCCGAACTGCTCGGCGAAGTGATGTGCGAACAGCCAGGCGAACTCCTTCTCGAAAACGGGAAGCCTTCGCAGTTCGGGGCCCGTCAAATGGCTGAGGGCGAATTGATAAGCCAAGGCGGCCGATATTGGCTTATCGTTGGACAGAAGCTCTCCCGCGCGCCAGCGAAGCGCAAGGCCGGCCGAAACACCTGCTGACTGCCGCAGGTCCGGCGCCAGAGGCGTTCCTGGCTTGGCGGTGGCGCGGCGGCGAATCCACGCATAGTCGCGCAGCCACAGGAACTGCGTCGCCTGCTCAGGATGCGCGGTGCGATAGCATTCAGCCAACAAGAGAAGCTCTTCGTACAGGTCTTGTTCCTCTTCAACCGTACGGCCCAACGAGTCATCAAGCAGAAACTGCTCTGCGCCAGCAAGGAAGGCAACAAGAATCGGGGGTTCACTAACTTTGCCGCGGCGCCCACCCGCAAGCCACTCGAGGAAGCCATGGCGCTGCCGAGACGTCAGGTGGGCATACGCACTCGCCCGCGGTCGCCCGGCCAACCCTTCCAACCGAGCGGGCAGCTCCACGTCAACAGCCGCACTCCACGGCCCTGGCAGGCGACGACCCGCAAATACAAAAGGCGACTCGAGGGTGCGACCCTGCACACATAACTGCATGCCGCGCCCCAACCAACGCGGAGCGACGGTCGAAGCAGGCGGAATAGCAAAGGTCGGAGCGGTTGAAGTCATGAGTAATAAAAGGAAGAAGACAAGTGCGAAAAGCGAGCGATTTCCACCAAACAGAATACCATGTGTAAAGGGTGACTGGCAAGAAACTTCGGAACAATCGTGAGGCGCTTTGGTTCTTTATGAGCAGTCGGTCTCGGAGAATTCATCGTCGATTGCCTATACGGAAAACTGTACCCACAAGAAAAGGTCAACATGAAACTCACAGTCATCGAAGTTACTCAGGATGGAAAAGTCGGCTACCTGGCTGCCATCAGCATTTTCCACAATCCAATCGTTGCCACTCCGTTGGAGGCAACGAACTACGCGACAGAAGAAAATGCTGGCCGGCTCGAGCAGGACCTCTCCGACCTGCATCTCAAAGGCGACTACATCTACGGCCGCTCGTGCGTGCGCGTCGATACTGCCCACGTCGTCGAGCTGGAACTCTCGGTACAGGAATCCTCGCGCCGCGAAGCCCGTGCCGTGCATACCGCTCCGGACCCGCGCTAACCGTTCGGGCGCAAAACCCTTCATTCAAGCCACACTTCGGTGTGGCTTTTCCTATAGAGACCCTGTTCGACTCTTCCGTGGACCTCCCAAAGAAAAAGCGACCAGGAGAACCCGGTCGCTTGGTGAATTGCTTTTACGCCAGGATGGCGCTCAGTTCGCAACGGGATTTGTCCTCTTCCAGACGGCTCCAACGCATGCGCAGGGTATTGCCAACTTCCAGCACTGAAGCGTTAGCCCATGCCTGTGCCTCGTCGTTCCAGCGCAGACCGGCTTGCTGCAAGGACTCGGCTGGCACGAAGGCCGCGCACTGCCAGGCGGAAATGACCACTTTGGCGCCGCGACGGTTCATTGCCACGATGGACGAATCCATGACGTGTTCAGACGGAACGTCACGCACCAGCATGCGCTTCTTGATACGGTCCCAGACGAAGCGTTCGGCAAAGCGCGACGAGCGCGATTTGTCGGAGCAGCGCGAGGCCGATTCGGTCAGCTCCGCCGATTGCACTTTCTCGCCCTTCAGGATGCGATGGACCAGGAGGTCGGAATAGCGACGAATCGGGCTCGTGAAGTGCGTGTAGGTGTCGTAGCCCAGCGAGAAGTGGGTTGCCTCTTCCGTGTTGTACACGGCGAACTGCATCACTTTACGCATGCGCGCTTCGATGACTGGATAGTCCTCCCGGCTGCGCGAATCCTGCAGCGTACGAGCCAGTTCCTTCAGGGACGCCTGTTCTGCCAGCACGATGCCGCGTGGAGCAAGCCACTCGCGCAGCTCAGTCCAGTCTGCCGGCGCCGGCTCGCTCTGGTGACGGTAAATACCCTTCTCCTTGCGCTGCTTCAGCTCGGCGGCCGCTGCCTGGTTACCCAGCAGCATGACTTCCTCCACCAGGCGGTGCGCGTTGTTCCGTGCTTCCCACACCAGGTCGTACTCTCCGTCTTCACGGAGGACCAGGCGCGGCTCGACATCGTTGAAGTCCAGTACGCCTCGCTCATGGCGCGCTGCGAGCAGCACGTTGAACAGACCATTCAGGGCGTCGAACGAACGTTCCACGTCAGCGTTGCCCAGGGGCGCCACCAGCACGCCATGCGTCATGCGAGCAAACACCTGGTTGTAGGTCAGGCGTGCCTGCGAACGAATGACGGCACGCTCGAACTTCCACGACAGCAGCTTGCCAGTGCGGTCAACATTGGCCACACACACCAGCGCCAGGCGGTCCAGCCCTGGGTTCAGCGAGCACAGCCCGGTCGACAGAGCTTCAGGCAGCATTGGCACGGTACGACCCGGCAGGTACACCGAAGTGCAGCGCTCGCGCGCTTCACGGTCCAGCGGCGTGTTCGGCTGAACATAGGCCGAAACGTCGGCGATGGCGATGTGCACGCGGAACTGGTCGCCCAGGTTCTCCGCATACACGGCGTCGTCGAAGTCACGGGTAGATTCGCCGTCGATTGTCACCAGTGGCAGGTTGCGCATGTCGACGTAGCCTTTGGCCAGCACGGCCGGAACATCCACCTCGCTGCCCGCATCGCGGGCAGCTGCCAGGGTCTTCGGGTCGTAATGCACCTTCAGGTCCTCGCGTGCCATTGCGTAGTCGTGGTCGAAACCAGGACGGTTACGTGGGCCCAGGACACCGATGAGCTCGCCACGGATGAGCGTACCGCGGCCGCTGGACGGCCCGACCCGAACCGCAACAACCTGGCCAGCGGCCAGATAGCGCAGGCCTGGCAGCTCGATACCGACGAAGCAAGGGTCGTCGGTTACGAGCATCGCGCGACCGTTGCGCGTTTCCAGCTCGCCCAGCCACAGGGAGGGTTCGCGTTCGACATTCAGGATGGCCGCAACTTGCGATTCGCCAGGCTTCTTGCCGCGTTCGATGTAGAAGGTCGCCTTGTCGCCAGGGACAACGCTCTTCATCAGGTTAGGTGGAACGAAAAACTCTTCGCCGGTTTCGGTGGTAGCGAAGCCGAAGCCACGCGGGTTTGCGTTGATAACGCCGATGTATTGCTGTTTTGTTTGATTTGTCATATGTTTTTATAAAGGCAGGAAAAATGTCCTTCCCGGTGTAGCAACGTCGTTTAGATTTTTTCTTAGCCAAGCTTTTAGGAGTGAAAGCTGGGTGCCTATACGAAGAAGTTAATTCTTCCAATCTTTTTCGCGAGGCTACCATGCTCACATTCTGGTGTGTATTACCCGATGGCCGTCACAACTCTGTGTCGACGTCTAACCTGCTTGAAGCTCCAAAACGCGCCCGGGCGTTAGGTGCTGTAAAGCTGTTCGGCAAGAACAGTGCCACTGGCGAGTCCTTTGAAGTCCAAATGTGACCTGCTCCTGATTCATCCAACGCCCACCTCGTGGGCGTTTTTCTTTTGGAGGTCAAGAGCTATACGTGGCAGGCACTTCACCTCACACAAGGACATTTCATGAATCACACTTTCGCTTCCCGCCACACCCTCATCTTGCTGGCCGCACTGGTTTTCGCGCCTGCAGCTGCAATCGCGGCCCCTCCGCCGGGCTACTGCGAGGTTACCGTCTGCAACAAGCTCGAGCGCGTGACGCTTTCCCCGTGGAAGGCGATGAAGGACAAGATGGGCGAAACCTGCCAGCCTGCACTGCTGGGCCAGGCCGACGCCGTCGCCGGCAAACAACTATCTTCCGAGTCCCGCTGGTATCAAGGCAGCTTCAATCCCACGAAAAGCTCGGTAAACCGGGTGAAATCGGTCGGCACCTGCACTCCGGTCGAGATGGCGAGCGCGACTCCGAGCAAAAATACTCGTCGTTAGGCCTTCCGTCGGTACTACCAACTTCAACAGCGCGTCTTCGGATGCGCTGTTTTCAGTAGGACCGATAAAAGAAGTGCGCTACACCTAGTAACCGGAGCTACAGCTCCTCACCTTTCGCGAGCCTACCCCATGAACAAACGTCACCTCCTGCTGTCGGCCTTGGCCCTGAACGCCCTGATGGCAGCCACCGCCTCGAGCAGCATCGCCGCACCCACCGATGCGCCCATCCCGAGCGTCAGTGCGCTCGCGCCTGGGGCAGAAGACCGCTACAACTTCGCAAAGAAGCAGGTGGAGCGCTTCGACTCCAACAAAGACGGGAAAGTCACGCGCGAGGAATATCTGGCGCCGGCCGAAAAGACTTTCTCGGAAGCGGACGTGAACAAAGACGGTGTCGTCACCACAGACGAACTGGCGGACTCGTTCCTCAAGCGCGGCATCCGAGTACCCTCGAGCAGCGCACCGAGCCCGTTCAAGTAAAGACGCCCAGCACCAACGAAAAAGCCCGTACACCTGCACGGGCTTTTTTCTTGAAGCGTCGAATACCCGGTCAACCTTTAGGCGCCACCTCCCGTGCGGCAGCAACGAATAGCAATATGCTAATGTCGTTACCACTTAAAAGAAACTCCGCCAGATATGTTGACAGATATAAACTGACTCGATATACTCTTCACTACTGTCTAAAACCGCTGTCCCTTGAGGAGCTAAAAGTGCCCCGATTCAACGCCATCACCCGCTAATGCCGACGACTGCTTCTTGCAGTCAATCGCTTTGCGCGGTCTGCGCTCGAATTCCCCTCGCCCACCTTGGGCCCCGGGAGCACTTGACCAGTCTGCCATGCACGTGAGCCCAGCCTGCTGTCTCGAATAACGAGCAGCACGTCTCACGGCACTTCAAACGAATACGTCGTCGGTCACCCCGAATCCATTTATGGAGCCGTGCGTCAACACGCACGGAAAGACGTATGTATATCCAAAGCATTCCTTTGCTGAAGTACCCGCGCACTGCGCATTTGGCTGGCTCCCGACTCCAAAAAGGCGATAGCGCCTCGGACCAGGTGCCTCTTTCTGCTCTGGCTGGCCTTTACGCCGTCATTGAAGAGAAGCTCGATGGGGCGAATAGCGCCATTTCATTCTCGGAAGCAGCCGAACTGCTCCTGCAGTCGCGGGGCCACTACCTGGTTGGCGGTGGCAGCGAGCGGCAATTCAACCTGCTAAAGCCGTGGGCCTTTGCGCATGAAGCCTGGTTGCTCGAGCGCTTGGAAGACCTGTTCGTGTTGTACGGTGAATGGGTCTATGCCAAGCACTCGGTCTTTTACGACAAGCTGCCGCATTTCTTCCACGAGTTCGACATTTATGACCGTCGTGCGCAGCACTTCCTGTCTACGAAGCGTCGCCATGCGATGCTGGCCGGCGGGCCGATTCTGTCTGTGCCGGTGCTCTATGCGGGCTTGATGCCGACGAACCCGAAAGACCTGTGGAAGCTCGTCTTCCGCTCGCTGGCCAAGACGAAGACGTGGAAACAGTCGTTCGAAAGCGCAGTTGAGCGCGAAGGCCTGCCGCTGGAGTTGACCTGGAAGCAGACTGATAAGTCGGACCGCTCGGAAGGGCTGTACCTGAAAATCGAGGACGATGAAAAAGTCCTGGCGCGCTACAAGCTAGTACGTTCGGATTTCACGCAAACCATCCTTGATTCGGGCTCACACCACGCGCGCCGGCCTATCCTGCCAAATAGTTTGGCTGACGGTGTCGACATCTACCTCCCGCAGGCGCCAATCACCTGGGAATCGCTCGGGCTGCAAACCCTGCACTCTCCTGAAGAGCTGGCAGCTGTAAAACCAGCCTTCTTCGAAGGAGACCGGACATGCTGGGCAACGCAAAAGGAAACCCCGGCTGCAGGCAGTCGGGGTTGAAGGGGCAAAGCGAAGGCTATGGCAACGCGTGCCGGAGCTGGTCGTCGTCCCGGCCATCGGTGTCGCCGTCGATATGGACGCGGTACAGGGCCGGCCTGGTCAGCGTGTTGACCATGTCTTCGAGCTGGCTGTCGCTGAAGCTGAGCAAGTGCTCGAGCAGTGCCGCGCGTGCTTTCTCGCGGCTGATGGCAAGGCTGGTGAATGAACTCATGAAATCTCCTTTTGTTGGCCTGAAAACGAGTATAGCGCTAGGTGCAGGGAGGCAGTTATGAAGTCAAAGCACTCAAGAACGGCGCCTGGGCGCGCACTCCTAACCAGGGAGGATTTCAAGCGCCATGTGTTTGCTCGAAGTGGTGGGAAGTGCGTGTTCTGCGACAAGGACGCGGAGGACCCGCACCATATCATTGAGCGCAAGCTGTTCTCCGATGGAGGGTTCTACCTGTCGAACGGCGCGGCGGTCTGCGAAGAGCATCACTGGCAATGCGAAACCACGGAGCTGTCGCTGACCGTTGTTCGAGCGGCGGCCGGCATCGACGTGGTGTCGGCGGCGGTACCGCCCTGGTTCTTAGCCAGCGCCAGCTATGACAAGTGGGGCAACCGCATTTGGCCCTCGGGCTTGCGGAGCTGGGGGCCGCTAGAGCACGACACAGGTGCGCGCCGCGCGCTGGCGCTAGGTGGCTACCTGGCGGTGATGATGCCATCGAATTATCAGGAACCTACCTGAATCTCGTAGGAGCGCATAGCGCCCCTGCTGACAAACACAGAATATGGAGTCAATAATGAACTGGAAAATGATTGAAGCGCTGGTGCCGCGCGAAGGCGAAGCGCCAAATTTCGACGCATGCCTGAAGGCGTTCCCCCAGCTGGAGATGGCGAAAACGACGCCCCAGTCCCCGGTGCACCATGGTGAAGGGGATGTCTGGACACACACGATGATGGTCATCCTGGCGCTGCTGACCATGCACGAGTATCAGGCCCTGACCCGCGATGAACAGGTCGTGGTGTTCCTGGCTGCGCTCCTGCACGACATCTCGAAGTACAGCACGACCGTCATCGACCCGGATACTGGCAAAATCAGCCAGCCCGGGCACTCGAAGAAAGGGGCGATTGACGCTCGTATCGCTCTTTGGGACGCGGAGGCACCGTTTGCACCTCGCGAAGCCATCTGCCGCCTCATAGCGGTACATCAGGTGCCCTTCTTTGCTACTGGTGAAGAAGGTCCCGACGTGGACGAAGCAGAGCAGCGGCGTAAGGCCGAGTTCACAGTACGCCTGCTTTCCTGCCAGCTGAGCATCAAGCTTCTTGCGATGTTGGCGGAGGCGGACATGCGCGGCCGCATCTCTCCGGACCAGGCGAAGGTGCTGGCGCGCATCCAGAAGTTCCGCGATGTGGCGCATGATGAGGACTGCTACGACAAGCCGCGACACTTTGCCGACGCCCACACCCGCCTGGCGTATTTCAAGGGTGCGAACGTGCACCCAGATTACCCCCTGTACCAGAACCCTGGTTCGAAGGTCATCGTGATGTGCGGACTGCCGGCGTCGGGCAAGAACACCTGGGTGGAGAAGAACTACCCAGGGCTGCCAGTGATTTCGTTCGACGACGCTCGGGAAGAACTAGGCCTGAAGCATGGCAAAAACGAAGGCAAGGTTGCTCACCTTGCGATTGACCGAGCCAAGGAGCTACTCCGGGCGAAGAAACCGTTCATCTGGAATGCGACCAATCTCACCCTTCAGCTGCGTACCAAGACGCTCGACCAGCTGTTTGCCTACAATGCGGAAGTGGAGTTGGTGTACCTGGAGAAGCCTCGGGCAGAGCTGCTGCGTAGAAATACGAAGCGCGACACGTCACTGACAAACAAGACCCTTCAGGCAATGCTGTTCAAGTGGGAGCTGCCGGTGCCCACGGAGGCTCATTCAGTCACGTACCTGCAGGTTGTCGAGAATGCCTAGGTGCTCGTTGGGGACCACAAACAAAACGCCAGCGACACGCTGGCGTTTTTCTTCAAGGGCTAACCGGACCAGCCGGTGCCTCGAACACCCCGTCGTGTTACCCCTCGTCAGAGACGGATAGTGGCAACAGACCACAACTGCCGGCGTCAAGCCCTCCCTTCAGGCTTAGGACACGCACGCTAGGCAGCACTGCTCGCAGATACAGAGCAGCCTTTGCTGAGCGAACTCCGGCGGCGCAGTAGACAACAATATCCCGGTCTACGGGGATACGCGACAAGCCAGAGGGCAACTGAAGAAGGGGGATATGCATGCCTCCGATGGAAACGCGGTCACGTTCATTACGCTCACGCACATCAATAAGAGTCGGCGGAGCCGTGCCTCCCAGAAGAACATGTAGTTCGTCTGCTGTGATGTCGCCCTCCCCTACGGACGGTGCCGCGACCTGCCGATGGCGCCGGGCGATGCGCACCGTTTCAGAGGTGCCCGTAAGAGCGTCGTACATTAAAAGCTGTCCAGCGAGTGGCTCACCTAAGCCTGTGATGAGCTTAATGACCTCGGTGGCCTGCAAGCAGCCGACTACGCCTGGTAGGACACCGATAACCCCAGCCTCACCACAGTTCTGGGCTAAACCCGGTGGTGGCGGAGCTGGGTAGAGGTCCCGATACGAGTAGCCTGGGGAATTTTCCGATGCATGATGGAAGACAGATACTTGCCCCTCGAACTGGAAAATCGACCCATACACCAGAGGTATGCCTGCCGCTTCGCAAGCATCATTGGTGGCGAACTTGGTGGAGAAGTTGTCGGTGCCGTCAAGTACCACATCAAAATCACCCACGATGTCGCGGAGGTACGCCTAGTCTGCGAAACGGTCGAGGGTCTCAACCTGGATATGTGGATTCTGAATGCGCAGTCGCTCCGCTGCTACTTCAACTTTTTTCCGCCCCAGATGCGAAGCATCAAACAGAATTTGCCGATGTAGGTTGGTCGCCGATACTTCGTCGCCATCACACAGCACCAAATGGCCTACACCTGCGCCGGCGAGATAAAGGGCTGCTGGGCACCCCAGGCCCCCTAGGCCGACAACAAGCACGCGCGCTTTACGCAGCTTGTCTTGGACAGCTTCGCTGAAGCCAGGAAGACGGTAGTGGCGACCGTAATAGACCGACTCAGGAATGAGATTGGTAGTCATCATCAGCCCCCTGCTACGGCCATGACGAGCGTCACCTGGGTGTCAGGCTGTAAGGCTTGTGTGCCGTCACCAAGCGCTGTTAGTTGCTCGCCGTTGACGAACACTCCGACAAAGGAGCGAACAACGCCGGCACCGTCAAGCACTTGCGAACGAATCATCGGCGCTACTTCGTCGAGTCGACAGAATGCCTCGCCGAGGGTGGCTGCCTCCACCTCAACGGTCTTGCGTCCGCCGGCAAGTGAGCGCAGCTGGGTAGGAAGTTTGAAAACAATCACGGGTTAGTCCTTTCAAGTCAAGTACGAGAGGTGTTTGCGCGATTGGCCCGGGCAACCGCGAACTGCAAGAGCCGAGGTCCAACGCGCTGGTTGTCGTGGGTGTGGTGCTCGGCGCCTGGCACAACGACGCGCACCACCTGGAAGGGGCAGCTTGGTTCGGTTAGAACAACACGGGCCACGTGATTTAGGCCCGCACGCTGCAGCCCCGACGTCAACGCGTTTCGTGCCGCGGCAAGCGTTCCAGCCTGTGCGTCGGGAATATCGTTGAACGCAATGACACGCGTACTGTCCGAGACCGACCGCCGCATGTGCGCGCGCAAAGCCTGCGAGTTCTCAGGGCCAAGCTGCTCAAATTTCAGTTGCAAGTCGACCAGGTCATCGCGACCTCCATGAATCGTGGTCAGCCGGCTTTGCGCTGCCTCGGAGATAGCCCGAACCGCCGCAATGTCGCTATTGCAGTGAAAACCCATGCCCGCCGCCATGGCAGCAGGAAAGTCTCCCTCTTCCAAAACGAATCCGCCGAAGTGCGCGAGGCCAAACTCGTTTGGAGTGTAACGGAGATAAAACTGCATTCCGGCGCGCTCGAAGCGGTCTACCATCGTGCGAAGTCGCGGGGGAAGGGAGCGAGGGTCAACCAGGTAGGATGCAGCGCCGCGACGAATGAAGGAGTCCACATCGCGCTCCATCACCTCTGCTAACGCATGGACAGTCGCTTCTTCGATATTATTGCCCGACGCAAGCCCGTTTGCGGTGCTGCCATAGATGCGCATCCCTGGCCCGGCATAAGGGTAGAAAACGAGTTCCGCAGGCACGAGCACCTTCTGGTTCAGGCTCAACACTTCATCGGCTTCAACTACGCCGAGCTGGTCCTCAGCTGTCACTTCCTGCTGTCGCAGCTGGGATGGACAAAAAGCCGTGAACTGAATTTCATTGTCAAAAGACGCCAGGATTTCCACAGGTGTCGCCAAATGCGGGGTTACGTGGCTTCTGCCCGGTTCAACAAAGGAGAACTCGATAGCCTCCATGTACGCGCCTATCTTCGCTTCAGCGTGAGCAAAGCCTTTCCCCGCATGGACATTGAGTGAATCTTTCGGCGCATCAGGCCGGATTGAAGCGTAGACCGGCAGGCCAAGACGGTCTAGCCGAGTTGTGTCGGTAATACGGCTCACGCCGCGCTCCAACGCGAGAGGCCTGGCCAGCACCAGGGATTCCTCCGCAGTGCGCGAACGAAGGCTCGAGCTAAGCTTGAACACAGGGAGGTCGGGAATGGCCGCGAGTGCTGGTGCTAAGGGAACAAATAGCGTCACATCGAAGAGCGGAGCCGGCGATGCAGTTCCCTGAGCATCGCTCAGCCAGGGTTTTTCTTGAACAAATTGCACGAGGTCCTGCTGCTTTAGACGGTAGGCCTGGAAGGAGGCCAAGCGTGCTTGCAGTTGCTCGTGCGTATCGGAATGCGCAACGCGCAGCACATGGCTCTCGAGAAATTTGAGGGTTCGCTCAGCATACCAGCGCTCTTTCATTACAGAGACTAGCTCGGCATGTTCTGCTGCATCCAGTAGCGCCAGCTCATACATATGGCTGAGGTATGCCCGAATATGAATGAGGGGTTCGGAAAACGGATAGAAAGGCGCTTCCGAGGCATGGATGAGCGCCACTTCATCATCCGCCAGCTCAGGGTCGGAACAAAACGCGTTGGCGACTCGGCCGAACGGCTGCATACCTTGGTGGCGCATCTCAGCGGCGCGCAGGGCGCCCATCGAGCACAAGCCATAGATTCGCCAGCCTTTGCGCATAGCGTCGCGTAATTCTACGTGTGCAACGGAGGGGTAAGTGTGAAAGGTCCCGTCAGCAAGCCCAATTACTCCTGGCGTCGGTACGGTCTGTACAAGTTTCTCGATATCACCCCGGCGGACTGGAGGCAGCCAAGATACAGAACCCTCGAAGTCCTCGGGAGGTTCGTCGTGAAACGGGGTGTCGAAGCGACTTGGCCCCGCATAAATAAAGACATGTGGATGACGGTTCATAGAGTAAGAGAATTGAGCGAACGGTATCAGGGAGAACCTGCACGGGCGCGAAAACGATTCATTGGAGGAGTAAAAACGCCCTGTTTGCCGGAGCAACCAAGGCGTTTTCGTTTCGCGTTTAAGCGGGCTGAGTGACGCGGCCTTCGATTACTTCAGCGAAGGCGAACGGCGGGTCGATTGCCTTCGCGAAGGCGAACGGCGGGTCGACAGCTTCCGCAAAAGCGAACGGTGGGTCAACAGCTTCCGCAAAAGCGAACGGAGGGTCGATAGCTTTTGCGAAAGCGAACGGAGGGTCGACCGCTTCCGCGAAGGCCATCGGCGTACGGCCGAAGGCGAACAATTGCAAGGCTGTTGCAGCGTGGTTCAGTTGAGTTTGCATGAGAGTAATTCCTCTAAAAAAGCGACAGTCGAAGGTGACTGCAATGGGTGTAGAAACAGCAACAACACTTCCTGAATTTTCTGCACCTTGCGCTGCACTCTGGCCAAGCCGTGGCTAAACCGTGGTCGCTACATGCTTGATGACTTCTCTATCCATCCCCATGCACGACATTGCTCACCTATGCAAAGTCTTCAGCTCCTACCGATACAACTTCCAAGACGAAACGTCGCTCCAGGAAGGGATGGCTATCGCCCTCACGAGCCATGGCATTGCGTTCGAGCGAGAAGTCCGCCTGAACGCAAGCAGCCGACCAGACTTCATGATTGGGTCCGTCGCGGTCGAGGTGAAAATCAAGGACACATTCGCCAAATTCCTGCGCCAGGCCGACCGCTACTTGGCCTTGGAGCAAGTCTCGGCGCTGGTCGTCGTTGGCACTCCCAAATGGCTGCCCGCAGTTCCGAAAACCTTGCGGGACAAGCCCATCTACACCGTCCGGCTTATTTCGAGCCTTTTGTAAGGAGCCGTGATGTTGTTCGGAACCATCCAATTCAAAAAGAGCCGCCGCGGCGGTGCCGGCACGTGGACCATCGAATGCGAGGGCCACGTCCGCAATCGCCTAAAGCGCTTCTTTCCGGCTATCAAATCATGGGCGAAGGACGGGCTCGAGCTGACCAACAACCCGGAGAACTGCCGCGACCTGATGTGGTTCTTGGAGCGGTACCCGATGACGGTGCCCGACCTGGAGCTCATGCGCAACGGCGCTGAATTCCACGTGACGATGGAGCAGAAGATTGCTGCGCTGCTGTCGGCCTCAACGCCTCCAGACGACTTCGACCTGGCGCTGGCGCCGCGCGACTATCAGAAGGTGGCGGCATCGTTATGTGAAGCGAAGCGCGGGCTGCTGGTGGGCGACAAGGTGGGCCTGGGTAAATCGGTGACAGCTATGTGCCCAATGACCCGCAAGGCGAATCTGCCGGCGCTGGTCGTCACCCTGCCGCACCTGCAGATTCAATGGCAGGAATACCTGGCGAAGTTCGCGCCCCAGCTCAAGACTCACATCCTCAAGGTCGGCACGCCCTATGACCTGACAAAGCCGAAGCGTCGCAAGAAGAACGACCCGTCCCCAGTCGAAGAGCCGCGCCTGCCGGACGTCATCATCTGCAATTACCACAAGCTGTCCGGCTGGGCAGAAGAACTCAAGGCAATCATCCGCTATGTCGTGTTCGACGAATGCCAAGAGCTGCGCCGGAACGAATCGAACAAGTACGCTGCTGCCAAGGAAATTGCTGACGCTGCGTCGCTCCGCATGGGGCTGTCCGCCACGCCAATTTACAACTATGGCGAGGAGTTCTACAACGTCATCGACGTGCTGCTTCCCGATTCCCTGGGCACGCGCGAGGAATTCACCCGCGAGTGGTGCGCCGGCCAGTGCGTCAAGGACCCGAAAGCATTCGGCGACTACCTGCGCCGTGAAGGCCTGATGCTTGTCCGGACTCGTAAAGATGTCGGCCGCGAACTGCCACCGGTGAACAAGCTTATTCAGCCTATCGAGACCGATGCGAAGGCACTGGACAAGGTCGCCGGCAGTGCCGTGAACCTGGCACGCACCATCCTTGCCGCGAACGAAACGTTCCGGAACGAGAAGTTCATGGCCAGTAGCGAGTTCAATGTGCTCCTACGCCAGGCAACCGGAGTGGCCAAGGCGCCGTACGTGGCCGAATTCGTGCGCATGCTCTTGGAGACGGAAGAAAAAGTCATTTTGTTCGGCTGGCACCACGAGGTGTACGCTATCTGGCAGGAGGCGCTCAAGGACTTCAAACCGGTGATGTACACGGGTAAAGAGTCCTCGGCGCAGAAGGAGGCCAGCAAGAAGGCTTTCATCGAAGGCGACTCGCGCGTGATGATTATCTCGCTGCGCGCCGGCGCCGGCCTGGACGGCCTGCAGGAAGTCTGCCGCACCCTCGTCATTGGCGAATTCGACTGGAGCCCCGGTGTTCACGAGCAAAACATCGGCCGCTTAGCGCGCGACCCTGAGAGTGGTATCCTCGATTCGCTCGGACCAGTGTTTGCCTACTTCATGCTGGCAGAAGATGGTTCGGACCCGGTAATGGCCGACGTCTTGGGCCTAAAGCGAGCGCAGATTGATGGCGTCCGCAACCAGCACCAAGAGCTGGTCGAAGAGCTGACTGTCGACCCGAATCACATCAAGATGCTGGCGCAGGCGTACCTGACAAAGCTCGGTGTGACTTTGCCTCCGATGGAAATGCTCGAAACCGACGTACTCGACATTGACGCGCTGGTCTAAGGCACATCACCTGCAGCAGCCCTCAAAGGAAAACGCCAGCACGAAGCTGGCGTTTTTGAATTAGGCGACGTCTATCCGCTCGGAGGGATTAGCCGTCCCAGCCTTCACGGGTAATGGCGCCACCGATGATTTCTGCAGGTTGAGGGCGAATGTCCATGTAGTGCTCCTGGTAGTAGATGGCGGGAATGCCAATCAGTGTAGCGCAGCGACTTATCCACCGGAAGCCAACCGCGCAGCGCGCGTACCCCACCAGGGGGCCGAGGCTGCCGAGGCTGCCGCGGCTGCCGCGGCGCAGCTTGGCTGTACGGACTGCGACCTGCGCCTAAAGTCTGACTGCGGGCGCTATACGGGCTAGGACATCTACAAGGAGAACCTATGACCCGCAAACCCCTTTCGGAGCGCCGCACTCCCGACCGTGTGAAGATGGCCGCAGCCGTGGAAGAACTGATTTCTGACCACGGGTGCACGTTCACCCGCAGCGAGGGTGGCACCTACCCGGGCCCGAAATGCGTCCAGCTGCGGCTGACCGCGCCAGGTGGCCTGGAACTGACCGTCGCGTTTAACGGCGGTTCGTGGCAACCGAACGTCTACGTGCTGTCATGGCATATGTCGACCCATTCGCCAAAGCTGCTCAACGAGGCAACCTTCGGGGGTAGCGTGAACCCCCACCACAAACGCAAGGCAACCTACGTTGCGCACGGGTTTGACGACCTCTATCAGCAGCTCAAGAAAGGGCTGACGATGGCGCAGGACGGCACTGCCTACCTGGCGTAACCTGACCCGCAATCCTTCCGACCCCGCCACTCAAGGCGGGGTTTTTTAGAGCTCGCTGTACGTGAAAAAGCCTCGCATTGCGAGGCTTTAATGAAGAAAAAACTGTCCGGATTTACTGCGGCGACTGAACAAGAGCTCGATTGAAAAAGGTTTTAAAACGGTCGAGCCAATTCGGCTTGTTAGCGTCTTCCGTCAGGATAATATCTTCAAGTAAGACCTTGTCGGGAGACGCCTGGTCAGGCCATTGAACTGTCACTGCGTAAACAGCTCCGTCGCGGTAGTCAACGCTGAGCACTCGGCCATTGAAGCGTTCGCCACACAGAAAGCCGTACATCTGATTTACCAGCGCACCGTCACGAAGTTTGCCTTTTTTAACGGCTTTGGTTGCTTGTTTCGGGGTCATCGGTCTGTCCTTTTAAAGTTTGTCCTAACTCGTGTAGCGACTACGGACGGTGCCATTGTACAGACTTGCCTTCTCTGCAGCTTGGCGAACCAGCTGCTGCCTGGAGCGCCGCATCTTCGGCGCGGCCGCCTGCCTACTTGGATGCGCCTACTTGCGCAGAACTTGCCCCTGGGGCGCAGCCTTGGCGCTCGTGGTCGGTACACATATGCTCCGTACCGCCCGAAAGATACCGGTCCGTCCAGTTCTGATGTAGACAGGGTGCCGCGGCTAGTACCCTGTCAGAACGCAAACTGTCTGCTTGTCTAGCTTTGGGCTAACTGCCTAATAACACCATGCGGGACCGGTGTTGCCTAGACTATGCTCCAGGCCACCACCAGAGGACTTATGCACCGATTCCAGACCCCCCTTCGCCAAGGCGAGGACCCAACGACGCGCATGCCTGTATTCGGGTTCAACATCCGCGACATGTTCGTCTTCAACCCGTATGAAAGTACCTGCGGTCGATTCGAAGTCGACCCTGTCGAAACCTACGGCATCAGCAAGGACGAAGCGGACCAGCTGGTTGCCCTCAACAAGATGCTCGAGGACGCAACTCAGGCTGCCGTGACCGAAGGATGCTTCATCGCGCAGAAATTCCTGGGCATCGACGACGGCGGATTTGCTGGCGCTCACTTCTCGGGGGCAGAAAATCTGCGCCCTGTTGCGGGCACGCTAATTCACTATATCGCCCGTGAAATCGACCGGGCGAACGACGACTCGGCAGGCTAATCGTATCCAACACTTCTTTCATGAAGCCACCTCTTGAGGTGGCTTTTTTCTGCGTCCGGAACCCGGTTATGCGCCGTTCACGGGACCAGTGTGCCTATACAGTTAACCTTATCAACTAATTCTTAACTATGCCCACTTCCACTCAGCAATCCGCTCACCGTGCACGACGCTCGCTTCACCCTGGCTTCATCATCCTGCCCTCAGTAGCATTGATTCTCAGCTGCGTAATGACGTGGGCGACCGTGGGCTTCGGCCCGGAGTTTATGGCCCGATGGGTCCGCAGTTTCGTGACCACGCTCGTGGTCCTACCCTTCGTCCTAGCCAGTCTCGGCTTCCTGGAAAAGCAAGTCGACAAAGTAATCGGCGGGCTGCCGGTCGTGACCAAGAAACTAATAACTGCCGCTGTTACAGCCTGCCTCATCGAGACCGTCATTGCCTTCGCCATCACGGCAGTGGGTCATCCCTTTGACGCATCGTTCGCGGGAACCTGGTGGATGGCGTTCAGTCGCTCTCTGCCAGCTGGCATGGCCATCGGAGTGTTCATGTGCTTCTACATGAAGCCGAAAATGGATGAAATGTACGCCAAGGCATCGCTGGGCTAATCTCCCCTTTTACGAACCACAGTGACAGAAAGGGCCCTTCCGAGGGCCCTTGTGACGTGCTACTTCGAAATCGTGGTGTCTATACCATTTATTCCAGAACGCGAGCCAGAAGCATGTCGTTTCTGCCGTTCAGGACCTACGAGGACATCATGAAAAAATCGCTGCTCATCGCTACCCTGTTCGCTGTCGCCGCAATGGCATCCGTCCAGGCTTCTGCGGCCCCGAAAGCATCGCCTGAAGACAACACCATCGTCGCCGTCTACGCTGAATCGTTCGAATTCAACGGCGAACGCCTGGTACGCGTCGAGACCATCGGTTCGCGCAAGCTGCGCAATGGCACCAAAATCTTCGTCCGCGATACCGACGTGCCTGCACACGTGTACGAAGGCGAGCAGGCACCGAGCACCCCGGCGCCGGCAACTGCCAAAAGCTGATTCACCAAACCACCGGAAGTCCGGTGGTTTTTTCTTTGGTAGGGAAGAAAGTGATGCGAGCGGAAGGTTCGCGCGACTAGCGGACTTGGACGATTAGGCTGCGCAGGCATAAGCGAATTCATCGTTGAGCAAGCGCTCGTAGAATTCGCGGCAATAGCCTGGTTCTTGAATACACCGATTTAGCTGTGCCAAAGGAAGGCGACCAGTAATTACGACGACCGTATCGGCCTCGTCAAAATGACAAGAATTCGCCAGCCGTTTAACCGTTAGGTTGGACCAAGTCTGAACTCTGGCGGGTTCCCCGTGCAAGAAAAGCTCGCCGGTTACCCGGTCAAATGCAATAGATACAAGCTCTAACGCGCGGCCGCTCGCCTGCCCCTGTGCATGGAGCACATATAGATTGGACAGCAGGAGGTATTCTTGGTCCATGGGTTAAAAGGGAGCAGTAATAGGTGGCTAAGCAAGGTGTAGGCAACCGTTTTATGCCTTCTGAACAAAACTCTTGCCTTTGTCAAAACAAAACCCGCACTATTCGCGCGGGCCTTGTAATCACGATACAGCACTAAGCACTAATTGCAATTCGGCTAATGCTCGGATGTCGTGCAGGTCGCCTTTACGCGCCACCAGATGTTGGAAGTCGTACGCTGCAGGCGCTACGGCGGCGCAGTCATCGAATTCATAGCCGCCAGTGGCGTACACTCGCTGCTCGAGTAAGCGCTGAGCGTTAAATTCACTTCCAAGGCCGCGGAAGTCCGCTACGGTGAGGAAATACCACTCGTAGGTCTGCATGTCGATGAGCAGCCCCAGCGTGCGCACAGAGCCGAGCACGGCCGAGGTATCGTCGACGTTTAATCCTTGAGCGAACAGCCGCAGGGTTGCTTCATCCAGGGTCCCGGACTCGAAGTCTTCGGGAAGCAGGTCTATGCTGAAGGAAACACCCCAAAGCCCTGGATTCTTGGACCAGTACTCGGAGCGGCGAGGGACCAAGAGCTGACCTTCAGCAGAGATAACGGCTACATGAAGGCTGATGGATGATGCGAAGCCGGGATGAGGCGCCTGGTACAGCCCTGGAGCGACAGCGGCCTCCCCTAGGATGTCACTGTAGGCCTCCTGCACAGCACGGGCGTGGTTGAGGCGCCGGGGCGAGCCGACGAACTCGACAGCACCGTCAGTCGCCATGGAAAACATCTCTGGGCAGACCCGCAGCGTGTCCTCCGAATTGGCTTGAGCGGTAAGAAGGCGGTCGAGACGGGTTTGGTGATGGTGAAACGCGGCCTCAAGGGCGGCAGCCGGCGCGGTATCGGACCCTTCGGACAAACGAAGGGTCATGCGGATACCTGCGCTGTCAAACAGGGCTACGGCAAGGCGTTGGTGGCTGAAGACAACGGACATAGGCTCGACAGGTTAAGTTGTTCCTCTGTATAGCGCTCAGTGCTTTTGGTTTTACGAGTAATTTCATCAAATCAGGATAAATCGAGTTGCTTTACTGGTCTCCTACTTTCCACATGGAATTGCATTCAATGACTACCCCAAACGAAGCTCAGGCCTTTACCGGTTCCATCCTCCAGCGCTGCTACCTGAAAGGCCTGTCGGTCGAACTGCCTAATGCTCCGAAAATCTTCCTCGAGCAGGGCCAGATGCAAATGGACCTGAATCTGACCCTGGTGAACACCCAGCTCGACGCAACTGTCTTCGAAGTTCTGGTGCGCGGCACCCTAACGTCGAAGATTGGCGACAAGGTCGTCTACCTTATCGAAGCGGAACAAGCGGGTATCTTCGACGTGCCCGGCGCCGGCGAGCAGCTCGACAGCGTGCTCAACATCGACTGCCCTACCCTCATCTACCCATACATGCGCGCACTGATGGCCGACACCATCGCGCGCACCGGCCTGCCGGTGTTCCATCTGCCAGAAGTGAACTGGAGCGCCATGTATCGTGACGCTGTGAATGCTCGCGCGCTCGCTGCCGCTCCAACTGTTGGTGCGCTGCAGTAATCGCGCATTCAAGGAGCATATAGCCCGGACTTAAGTCAACAATACTCTTGAGAAAGGGTGTGGGAATAGTCCGTCTTTACGCTCCCAAGATAGTCTGACAATAGTCAGACTGATAAGTCCGCATTGACTTTAGTTAGTGCGGACTTATCCGTTTTCATAAAAGACTATTCACTTTCCTAAAGAATACTGGTATCCTGTTTCTGTAGTCGTTCAACTCACAGAGGAATCAATGGACCTTTCAAACTATTCGCTGGCCGACTTGCGCCAATTGTCCCAATCGGTCGCTGCTGAAATCGAAAGCCGCAGTGCGCAAGAAATCGCAAAGGCCAAAGAAGAAATCCTGGCAATTGCCAAAAGAGTCGGAGTACCTCTCGATGAGCTGCTTGGCCCAACATCGAAAGTGGGTCGAGTTAAAGCTGCCGGTAATGGTCAGGCTGACACCCCGAAGCAAAAAAAGCCTGCAAAATACGAGAACCCGGAAGACCCTACCCAAACATGGAGCGGCGCCGGCCGCAAGCCTTTCTGGGTACAACGCCATCTCGACGCTGGTGGCCTGCTCGAAGCCCTTCGCATTAAAGAGCCAAAGTAAGTCTCCTGCGCCGCTTTCGCGGCAGCCAAACTCGCCCTCCTTGCAGCTGCTGGAGGGCGTTGTCGTTTTATCAGTTTAACGCTCCCCCTTCTTTGCGCGTCGCTGCCTATACTAGGTTGGCGCGCGCCGTCGCCTGCCGCCTGCCGTCCAATTGGACGACGGTGAATTGAACAGCGCATCAGGAACTACCACAACCACCAAGCTAACTTTTCATGCAACCGCATGGAGCGCTTCTTGGGTAATTGCAGGCAACTCACACGAGTATTGAACGTGAATGCGCTTCATGCGATTCATCGAAAGGAAAGCTATGCTGAACATCAACAACCCGGCCCAGGCCAAAAAATCCGCTCGCGCCCTCGAAAAGGCGCTTGAACGTAAAGGCATCACCCTGCAGCGCGGACAGGCCCTGGATGTATTGGCCTCGATGTGTGGCCGTGGGGATTGGAACGCACTGTCGCAGGCGTTCTCGCCTGCGGGTATCAACGCCCAGCTTCTGGACTTCGAACGTCAGCACATCGCGCAAAACGACGATGTGACGTACGGCCCGGAAGCGATGCTGCTCATGCCTACCGGCTTCCAGCTGCGCTATGCTGATGGAACGGAACCATGCGACTATGTGCGCGTTTGCGACCCTCTGGGCCGCGAAGTAGCGTACTGGAACAGCGATGAATGGGGTCAGGCTCCTCAAGAGGTGATGGGCGCGCTGCTTGGTGCCCTCGCCCGAGGTAAAGCGGTAGCTGCTCCGCAAGGAACAACCGCGGAAGAGGCTCCGGCTTCGGTCAATTCCTCGACTGCGCGCCTGCCTACCATCCAGGATGTAGCGTTTACAGACGTATCCGCTGTGTGCATCAATGGCTCTTCCGGATACCGCATGAACTATGCGGAAGACCAGGTTGTCGGCCTGCTTGGCGAAGTTGGCTCTGAAGAGTTCGAGGAGCAAAAGGAGAGCAGCGCCATCTACCTGGAGCGCGAGTGGGACGGAGATGTCATCACTCAAGAACTGTCGCTCGAGCTGCTGGCCAGCTTGAAGTGGGAGGCTGCCAAAAAGATGTTTGTTGCACCCGACGGCACCACGTACGAGTTTTACTTCCCTGTGACGATGCAAGCGTGGTTCGACATGTTCTGCCATCCCGAAAAGCCCTCTGCCCTGACGTTCTGTGAACTGGAATCGGGAACGACGTTCACGACTGAGGATGTGTCCGGTGTGCTGCGAAAGACGTGTGGCAATGTTGCGGCAACGGCAGCCGGCGCGAACATCACGTTCGACGCTCACGAGCCGGTGACGTTGGTGTATGTCCCCGCACAGGAAGAAGCTCCAAAGCCAGGTCAACCAAAGCTGTATGCGGTCACGTTCGGCTACGACGCCGCCTCGAGCATGCAGCTGCATGGCCGAATCGCAGGATATGACATCGTTGACGCCCGGACGCGGTTGATGGCCCTCTACGACTCGCTTCCGGCACACTTGACGAAAGTTCACCTCGAAGAGTGCTCTGCTCAAGAAGTGACCGGCTTCCAGGTCTTTGTTGACGGAGGCTTCTACGACGAGGTCAAGTCGCTCGAACAAGCGCTCAATCTCGCAGAGGTGCTGGAACCAACCGGCTCCGACGAAGTCACTATCGAGGACCAGGATGGTAATTGCCTGTGGGTGATTCCTTGCCAAAGCAAGGATGACGAACCAGGCGCCAACGCTTAATTCCACGGCTGCTCACTTCGGTGAGCAGCTTTTTTTCGTAGAAGAAGCCGGAAAGAAAAACTCGTGCGGGCCAAAAAGGCGAGCACGAGTTCGAATCAATTACGGAGCATCAGTAGTCCCAGTTTTCACTGGTGACAACTCGCTCATTCACCCATTCGCAGCCCAACGTCGCGACGAACGCTGCGAGGTCCTCCTCTTGGTATTCAGGGCCGTCCGGGTTGGCACGGTCCTGGTCCTTGAGCCGGCGCAGCTCCGCATCGAGCTTGGCAGCGATGACCTTTGCATCCAGGCGCGGAGGCACCAGGACCTGTCGCTCGTACCCGTCAGTAACCGACGGAAGAACGATGAGCTGACAACCCTTGGCGCTCTTCGCCATTTGCGGGATGGCCAAGCTTGGGACGGTCGAAGATTCGGCCGGCACCCAGACGTCACCGTAGCAGAAACGCAGGTACGTGTCCGTGCCCGCGAGCTTCCAGTTGCCCATACCCACTTGCGCATATCGGATACCCGAAAGGTCGGCGGCCGTGAAAGTCAGACGCCCCTCGTCGCCGTCGAGACCCAATACCACCGTCTGCATTCCCTCGTCAAAAGAGTCGGGGTGCGAGCTGATATAAGCCTCAAGCGCCGCTGGATTTTCGGCCAGTCGAAGCGCAGCGAAGATGCACTCATTGATTTCGTAGTGCACTGAACGAATCCCCTGCTCCACCCAGACGTTGAAAGGAGCTTCAGGCATCTGCGCGATTGAAGGCACTGAAGCGAAAGCCGCCGGCCGGGAGAGAATTCCTGAGAGGGTATCCCAGTTGGGCAGTCCGTATTGCTGGGCGATGGCCTCGAGCGCTTGCGCGTGCGAGAGCTCAACGCCGATGTTCGCCATGGCTTGCGCCAGGTTCTTGGCTTGCGCCTTAAGCGTGACGATTTGATGTGCCGATGCTTGTGAAGTCATGTCCAGTACCTTTTCATTGAGGGCCTTGTTGTCACATCACTTGGTAGTGTCGTGTTACAGCTGCGGGATTACCGAAATACAAGGCCCCGAGGGACTTGGATTTGGAAGTTTGAAACGCGAGAACGCGTGCGAAATTCACCATGCCGGCTTAAGCCGACCCCGCTGACAGGCTTTCGTTGGCCTGAAAGGTATAGCGCCCCAACATAAAGACAGTCGGCACTGCTATGCCCAGCCTAACGTCAAGGCCTCGCAGCAGCCTCCGGCCCGCTCAAGGCAGGCCCCAGTAGCTCCGACCATTGAGGCGACGTTAAGCGCGACCACCAGTCGTTGTGCCCTGCTGAATGTGACCGTACGAGTAGCGCTTCGCCCCGTGCGGCAGCTATCTGGTACAGCGCCAAGCCGGAGGCGGCACCCACCAACTCATCCCGGTCTGCGACCATGATTCTAACGGGACCGTGATAAGCGCGGATGTGCCGCGCTGAGTCGTAGCGGTCTTGCAGAAGTAAGGCGACCGGTAGCACTGGAAAGCGGCTTTGAGCAACTCCGGTCATGCTCGCAAATGGCGTGATAAGGACAACAGCCGCCGGCCGCACCGCAGCATTAGCCGCAACCTGGGCAGCTACGCCGGACCCCAGCGACTCCCCGACCAAGGTTACCGGCTGACCCGGGAACAGTCGATGTACGGCCGTGTAGAGATGCTGGGCGTCTGCTACGATGGCGGACTCTGTGGGAGCGCCCTTGCGCGCGGCGTACCCAGGGTATTCGGCCAGGATAAGCCGGTATCCTCTTGCAAGAAACCTGCTCGCGAGCACGGCGCGGTCAATCCCGTTACCTCCGTTACCGTGGAAAAGGATAGCTGTAGCGAGAGCCGGGGCGGCAGGCTCCAGGACAACTGCATCGAAGCCCGTAAGTATTCGGGCCTTGCCCCCAAAGCGTTCGTGTACCTGAGTCGTGAACTCGGCCTGCGATAAGCCAGTAGGGTGGTAGAGAAGCTGGCGCTGGGCAACGAACAACAGGGCCGAAACGAAGACGTAACACAGCCCGAGCTGCATCGCGCGCCGGCGTAGCCAAGAAATGGTTGTGTGGTGTTGGGCTAGGAAGGGTTTCATGCACGGGTATAGGTCCACTAGCCGACCGCATGAAAAACAGGGGCCGAGGCCCCTGTGTGAATTGCTACTTCTAGTGAACTTCCGTAACCGCCTTGAAGGCCGCGAGGTCGTCGAGCTCGCGTTGGTCAACCGCATCACATACCTGGAGAGCTGTTGCCAGGTTCACCCGCGCCTGGTGGATGTAGCCTGCTTTACGAGCCTGCCCCCACTTGGAGGTGAATTCCAGACTCGCGAAGAACGGCTCTTGCATAGCGCAAAATGACCGCAGCGTCAGAGGGCCCAGCTTGTGCTCGAGCTCATGACGCAAGCCTACGAAGATGTGCTCGAACCAGGAGTCGCCCAGACAGTTCATCAAGTCCGCATCTCGCAAAATGCGCTCTGAGACCGTAAGGGCTTCTCGCACGTACGGATGCTGCGTCGCCTCGATAAGCGTTGCAGCTCCCTCATGCAAGAGCGCAGGCACGACACCCTCATCGACTGCCTTCTTCAGCAGCGCCAGCGCCGCCCTGATGTTTTCGCAATCAGGAACCACGCCTCCCGAATGGTCGCCATCATGGAAGATTGCGGCCAGCAGCAGTTCCTGCGACTCCTGAAACGACAAGGGCTCCTCCGTCAGCCCGTCGACGCAATTGAGCATGACACGCAGGCCGTGGTAGTTATTGTGGTACGGGTGATTCGCCGCGGTATTGTGCGAGGCAAACCAGCTGTACGCCACGACCAGCCCGTAGTGCTCGAGGCATCGAACCAGCCGAAGCTCGTCGAAACCCTCAAGCCGCATAGCACCACGCGTAACCATCACGCCCGGCGCCACGAAGTGCCTCCTGCTTTGTCCTCCAAGATGACGCCGGCCGCAGTCAGCTGGTCGCGCAGTTGGTCTGCCTTGCCGAAGTCACGAGCTGCTTTCGCAGCTGCTCGCTCAGCAATCGCACCCTCAATCTGCGCTTCCGACAGGCTGTTGCCGATGGTCGCCTGCAAAAACTCGGTCGGGCTGCGTTCCAGCAGGCCGAGCACATAGGCCAACGCTTTCAGTTGGCGAGCGATTGCCGGCGACTTGCTCCGATTGAGCTCGCTAGCCAGGTCGAACAGGACCGCGACTGCAACCGGCGTGTTGAAGTCATCGTTCATTGCAGCGGCAAACCGCACCGCATGCGGTTCGGACCAGTCTACTGAAATTTTCCGCTCGCGTACTTCACCTTGAAGGACGAGTTCGGCTCCGTTTGCCAGCATTGCCTGAATGTCCGCAGGAATACTGTTCATGATTTCACAGCTTTGGCGCGGATTGCCAACCGCAACCACTCGTACTTTTGGCTCAGCTTCTGCCAGCGCAGTGTACAGCCGCGTCAGGGCGCCCTTGGCGTCGTCCAGGTGGACGTCGGAGTAGTTCAGCGGACTGCGATAGTGAGCGCGCAGGATGAAGAAGCGGACGACTTCTGCATCGTACACTTCCAGCACATCGCGAATGGTAAAGAAGTTTTCCAGGGACTTCGACATCTTCTCGCCATCCACACGGACGAAGCCGTTGTGCATCCAGTAGTTCACCATCTTGTGGCCAAACGCACCTTCCGACTGAGCCAGCTCGTTCTCGTGGTGCGGGAACTGCAGGTCCGCACCGCCGCCATGGATGTCGAAGTGCTCACCGAGGAGCGCGCAGGACATGGCCGAGCACTCGATGTGCCAACCTGGCCGGCCGACGCCCCAAGGAGACTCCCACTTTGCTTCAGCAGGTTCGGCCGGCTTGGCAGACTTCCACAGGACAAAGTCCAGGGGGTCATGCTTGTCCGAGTCGGTATTGGCGCCGACGCGTTCGCGCGTGCCCACCTTCAGGTCGTCGAGCGATTTGCCAGACAGCTGGCCATAGTTCTGGAAGCTGCGAACAGCGTAGTTCACGTCGCCGTTCTCTGCCTGGTAGGCATGGCCTTTGGCCTGCAGCTGCGAAATGATGCTGAGCATCTGCGGCACGTACTGGGTCGCACGGGGCACGTGAGTGGGTTCGAGAATGCCGAGCGCCTTCGTGTCTTCGTCCATGTACTTCGTGAACCGGTCCGTCAGCTCGGAAATGGTTTCCCCGTTCTCAACTGCCCGGCGGATGATTTTGTCGTCGATGTCGGTGATGTTGCGGACATAGGTGACGTCATAGCCCGACGCGGTAAGCCAGCGAAACGCCACGTCAAACGCCATCATCATCCGTGCATGGCCGATGTGGCAGTAGTCGTAGATGGTCATGCCGCAGACGTACATGCGGACCTTGCCCGGTTCGATTGGAACGAAGTCCTGTTTTTCACGCGCGAGCGTGTTATAAATTTTCAGTTGGTTCATGCGATTCCCGTGGGTGAGTTCCTGATATTACATATAGCGAAGTCCCGTCAGCCAGCGGCCCGCCCTACTCCGGAGCATTGAGCTCGGTTGCCGGCAGACCAAACCGCGGCAGAATCGCCAGCAGCTGCGTGCGGACATGGCTCAAGGATACACCGGTGTCCACGTAGGCATGGGCAAGGGCTGCCTTGGTGGCGGTTGGCAACTGCGCTGCTTTGATTTGCTCGAATTTTTCGACGGTTATCCCGTCCCGGCTCAAGACCCTGGCGCGTTGTACGTCGTCGTCGCAGCCCAGCGCCAGCACAAAGTCGAAACGCTCGGCCCATCCGCCAATTTCGAAGAGAAGCGGAAATTCGATGACGACGTCTGGCTGGGCCAACGCTGCTTCCAAGTCAGGCAGCAGGAATGAATTCGCAAATTCTTCAAGCTCCTGCTTTAGCGCCGGCTGTGCGAACACCAGGTCGGACAGAACCCGGCGGTCGCTCGTGCCAAAACGGCTCACGAGCGCTGCGGTGTAGTCGGGGCGGCTGTACAACGCCCGTACCGCGTCGTCCACGCTAAATTGCGCATATTGCGGCAAGAGTTCCGCCAGCATGGCGCAGACTGTGGACTTCCCACAGCCGATGTTGCCCGTAACAGCTATCCGCATCAGAGCTGCCCTTTCTCGGCTAGCTTGCGGCGAAATGCATCCACCACGCTCGGGTGTACATAGTCACGGATGATGTTCTCCCAGTCGGTGAAGCCGACCAGGCCCTTCACGGTCGAGGAGGCAACTTCGGCCAGTTCCGCCGGCGGCACCATGTAGACGGTACGAATCGACGGGTCAATCTTGCGGTTGACCAGCGCCATCTGGGTCTCGTAGGTGAAGTCCGTAGCGTTCCGGATACCTCGAATAATGTGCGTTCCGCCATGGCGTGCGGCGAACTGCACCAGCAGGTCTTGCCGCAGGTAATGGATTTCGACAGGAGTGCCGCAAAGCTTCAGGTCAGGCAGCATAGCTTCAAGAAATTGGCCCCGCTCGGCTTCTTCGAACATGTACTTCTTCGCCGGATTCACGCCGATGGCGATGTGCAACCTGTCGACAAGCCTTGCGGCCTCTTCGATAAGCCAACCATGGCCGAAAGTAACTGGGTCAAACGAACCTGCAACGATGCCGACTGTGTTCACGGGGACCGCCTTTCAGAGCTGTTTTCGTATGCTATTATAATAGCATAGCAGCTGTATATTTGCCAGCAAGAAATTGATTCTGAGTGCCTTGAGAGGGGTTGCTACACCCATCAGGTCTACTTTATCTACCAAAGGAGTTTCATGAGCCTCATCACGCAAAAGCAAGGTAACGCTCTTCTCGTCGAAAGCGGCATCCTCGTCCACGGCTGCAACTGCCTCGGTAACATGGGCGGCGGCATCGCTCTCCACATCCGGAACAAGTGGTCCGACGTGAATGATGCGTACCGCCGCCATCAGTCCAAGGTTGGCCTGCGCCTGGGCGACGTCAACTTCGTGGCCGGAATGGCGTTCAAGGACACACCTGTGGCGCTGCACATCCATGAGTTCTCGGAGCAGCTGCCTCCAAACCTGATTGTTGCCAATGCCATGACACAGCAAATCTACGGCGGCGACCCGAACGTGGTCTACGTCAGCTACGACGCAATCAGTGCTACATTCGCCCGTGTGGCGCTGGTAGCCCGTGCGGCCGGCCTGGACGTACACTTCCCTCTGATTGGCTGCGGCCTGGCTCATGGCAAGTGGTCCGAAGTTGGCCCTCGTATTGACGCGACGCTCGCGCCCGACCTGGCAGGCCATCTGTGGACGTTCGACCCTGTGCCGGCTCCCGACACCCAAGGCACCCTGATTTAATTCTCAACCTCCGACGCCCACGCGCCGGAGGTTTTTCTTCGCCTTCCCTTCTGCCACGCGCATCGCTACACTGGGCTTAGGCCATCAGTAGCCCTCCTGGACGCACCGGCGGCGAGCTTACGCTTGCTGTGCCGGGATGGAAAACCTGACTGCACACTCACTCCACTGCCCCTGACTTGACATCAGGCGACATGCTGTGTGCCCTGCAACGCGTCCTCCAGGACCTTCTCACCACCAGGCAAAGAAGGAACACGGCAAATCGCCGATATCTTGAAGGGATTGACCATGAAGAAAGAAGAAATTCGCCAGGCATTCAAAGGCTCGGCCAACGCAGTTCGTGCTTACCTTGCAACCTTGGGAATGACCCTGAGCCATACCCAAGCGCTGGAAGTCGTCGCTCGCAGTGGCGGCATGCGCTCGAGGCATGTGCTGGCCCAAGAGGTCGACGCTGCAGACCGGACTAAACCAAGCGCAGCGCCAGAGTTTGAACCGATGCAGCCTACCGGGAAGTACACCCGGGTGTCGTTCGGCTACATCGACGGCTCCAACAACAAGCGCTTTTCGAGCGTGACGTTCCGCGGCGCCTTAACGGCCGAGCAGCTGAAGTTCATTGCTCACAAGCTCGATGACGGGATGTTTTTCATCCCAGTTCAAATCGGCTTCGAAAGCCTGCACTTGGCGTTCACTGACGATGGAGGGGACGACCATTTCTGGCACAAAATCGAACTGGACACACCTGAGTCCTGGGTTCTGGACGCCGAGGGATTTGTGCTCAACGCCGGCGACGTGCAACAAGTCACAGGTCCGGTCCACCAAGTAACCGATGCGAACTGTGACAATTTGGTATGGCGTTTTGCCCGCGTACTAAAATGGGATGAGTCCCTGCAGGAAGCAGCGTTGACGCACCATGCCTATCGCAGGCCTGATGAGGACCGCTCGGAAGAAGACCCAGGACGTCTCGTTGAAGACTGGCTGCAGGTTCCAGAACTGGTCGGGGCGAACCCCGACACCTTGGCAAAACTGGCAAGCGTTCTGCTCCAAGATGGGTTCGAACCTGTCGACGGTTTGTCCCGCGAGATGCGTCGCGAAGTCGGTCCCAACGCCTACCAGTTCTGCCTGCTGGAAGTTTTGGCGGGTAGTGCCCGGGCGCTGCAGGCCAATTTCGACGTTAGCACGTTGGCGGGAAACTACATCACCGAAACACCGGTGACCGTGCTTCCCTACAGTGCTGGTGCTGAAGAGGTGTACGCCTTAGCTCGCCAGCTCAAGGTCCAGGCAAAATCGGTGCGCTCGGCACCCGCGGCATACGACGCATCGTTCGAGTAAGCACGTCTACGCATCATCTTTCACAACCCCGTCCGCTTCCTGCAGCGGGGTTTTTTCATGGGCTTGAATCACGGTTGCTATACGATGCAGGACAACTAAATAGGAAGTTTTTTCATGAAAACCATCAATGCACCTGTCGCACCTGGCCGTTACAACTCCATGGAACTGGCTGGCCGGCGCGCGTACCGCCGCATGGACACCGCTGGTATCAAGCGTCACGAACGCCGCAACCAGCGCCATGCTCTGCGCGCGCAGCTGCAGGCAGACATTTTCGTCGGTATGAGCGAAGGGACCATCCATCCCCGCGCCACCATCGTCGAGAAAGTCGCGCAAGAGTTGCCTTACAACGTGTTCCCACTGTTCGCGGTTCCCGCCGTCAGCAGCGCAGCACAAGGGCCTTCCCGCGAAGTGAAAATCATCCGCAGGACCTCGGCTTTCCGCAAACCCACTGTGGAAATCCTCCGTCTGGCGGCCTGATTACAACAGGTATCCTCACCTGCTTCACCAAAACCACGCCCTCACGGCGTGGTTTTTCTTTTTGGGAGCAGGCGCGCGGTGCGGGGCTATACCCTGTATGACCCCTTCCGACCCCCTTACGTTCATTGTTCTGAACCCCGCCGGCCTGCTGGTCAACGGGCAGCACCAGAACACCTCTCCTTCCCCGCCCTCACTCCTTGTCGAGGATATCGCCCAGCGTCGAGCAAACTGGCGTACGACCGTTCTGTCCCGGCCTGAGGGCTTTGACGGTGCCAGGGCGGTCCTAGAGGACTTCTGCTACCACCGAGGCACCCTGAGCCTACGTACTCGATATCGAAGCTACACGGAGGGCCTGGCGCTACGCGACAGCCTGGCGCAAGCACGTGCTGACGGTGAGTTCGTCTTGCCTACGTCGAGTATCATGCAACCGCGCGCGGACATCTCATGGGGCATGTCCCTGACGAGCTATGTTCTCCTGCCCGGAGGCTATGCGTTGTGCGGCGAGCGTGATGCGAGCTTGTTCAGCCTGCCCGGCGCATGGACCTGCAGCCATACGGAAATCATGGAGCCGACTGACATCGACTCCGTCGCCATGCAGCCGCTTATTGCTCGTCTTGTAGCCGAAGAGCTACCAGCGCTGGCCGGCCTTGGGATTCACAAGTTCGTCGGGCTGAGCCTACGCAAGAACAGCTACCTATGGCAGCTTGTCGCACTCATCGACCTGCGCCTTGTCGAGCCGGAGACAGTCCGGGCCGCACTGCTCGCCCTCGAACCTGATGCCGAGACAGCGGCATGGTCGGTTGTCCCGCTAGAGGATGCAGTGGGGCTGAATACGTACCACGAAGCGCTTTACCGACCGGCCGGCACCCTTCCTGACGACTTCGACATTGCCAACTTCCTTCATCGCGCGGTGGCTCCATGCTAAACCTGCAGCTCATTTCAGACAAGAAACCTGGCGCCCGCCACAACGAAGACCTCTTTGGGTTCAAAGGCGATACGTTCTGGCTACTGGACGGCGCGACTACCACTGACGGACCGCCCTTGGCCCGGGACGCACACTGGTTGGTACACGAGCTCGATACCGCCTTGAACTTCCTGGCGGCGCTCGACCTGGACATGGCAACCATGGCCGCGGCCGCCTGCACACAGGTCGGTACTCGCTGGCCGGGGGACGCTAATCACCGCCCAGTTGCAGCGATGGCGGTTTGGCGCATGCGCAACGGCCAGGTCGAAGCGGCAATTACCGGAAACGTAAGCTTGCTGGTCCCGGTTGGAGGCGAGGTCCGTGAATTAACCGACACGCGTGTACTGCCCGCCCATGTCGGCGCCAGTGCGGCGCTGCTCGACGCATTGGCGGCCGGGCTCCAGTTCGAGTCAGCGGAGTTTCAGAGGCTACGCCGGGATATGAAGGAGCGCGAGTCAAACGGGCTCGATATCAACTCTGACGGCTGGCTGGCGACGGCCGGCGGGCGAGAGCCTGAAAACTTCTGCCGCTTCAATGTACCTTGTAGAGGTACGCTGATGGCTGCCACTGACGGGTTCATGGAACTGCGGCGGTATTTGCACAGCGACGGTGATGTTGAGTTTCTTCGAACAATATGCGAGATGCCTGGCGGGCTCGACGTCGCAATGAACGTATTGCGCTCGTGCGAGCTTCAGCCGAATTCAGGGATACTTTTCCCCCGGACGAAACGGCATGATGACGCGACCGCAGTTCTGCTCCGCCTTCCGTAACTGGAAAGAAAAACCGCTGCGAGCACGAGGCTTGCAGCGGTTATGAAGAAAAATCAAATACGACCTAGAACCAGCTTGCTCGGCCTTTGTCGAACAGGTGGAGCATCAATCCCGGCAGGCCCTCGCGTTGAGGGTGCTCAGCCAGCATTTCGTTCATCACCTCGGCGAGCTCTGGCGACAACAGGTCAACCGCTCGGCCGGCCTGCTCAAGGTCCGCACTGGTGCCGACCAACTCAGAACCAAGCCTGACCGCGTCGTCGATATAGTCCTCGGACATGAACGCGAAGCTGCCAAGAATAGCCACGAGCGGGCCGTACGAGGGCAGTGCTTCCAGGTCAGTACTTGGCCTCACGCCTACTGCATGCGACAGACGCGCGATTGCGGTCCGCCCGGCGGAGAGCTCTTCCTCATTGGCCAACAGCATGTACGCAGCAAGCCGGGCATCCAGCGCCACGAGCACCTGGTCGTGAACCTTCGGCGGTGGCGGTGGTGGCGGAGGAGTTGCCGCGACAGTAGGCGTTGGAATTTGCGCTGGAGGTCGGCTTGTATGCATGAGGTCGTACCCCTTGCCACGCTTTTCCGACTCGAGCTTAGAGTAAGCTTCCTGCGCCGAAAACCGGCTACGAAACGAACCCTTGATTGCACGTTGTGAGATGGAACCAGTGCGGCCGTACTCGCCATGCACCGTGTACACGCTGCCGCCGTGGTCGCACAGGTAAATATGGTACTGCTTGTCAGAGCCACCACCGAAGTAGTGAAGACTGACACTTTGAATAACACTGGCAGATGCTGCCATCTGGACTCCTTTCTACTGACCTAAGCTGGTATAGCGACTCTGGCACCCTAGTCGCTATAGGTCTTAGGACCACCCAACTTCCAGGAACCCATGACTTCGAACGCTACCATCTGCAGCACACTCGCGACCCTCTCCGAGTACACCCAATCAGACGACCGCATGACCGACGTGTTGTCAATTCTCCAGCAAATTACGCCGGCTCACCAGTACCTGGTCCATCGTATTGCTGAGCTGCGCCAGGACTATGCCGGTGCGGACCGCGCAATCAAGGCTGACCTCAAGGCTGGCCAACCTCGATACGGGAAACCGAAGCTGAGCTTGCCCTTGTCTGAGCTCGTCCGGCACATGGAACAGCGTGATGCGCGCGTGAAGTGCCAACACTTGCTACTGCTTCTCGTGCCAATGGAGCGCCTGGTCCGGGCCGCCATGCAGCAAAGGCATGCCCTCAACGTGAAAAGCTCTCGGCAGCTTCCGTCGGTGAAACAACTGCTTTCCCTGCGCTGCTCCCAGGCGTTTCCACAGGCAAAAGAAGAGGTTGCTCACCTGTTCAAAGCGTTCCCTTCGCTCTTCGTCCCGCTGTCCTCTGACACGGCAGTCGACCAGCGTAAAAAGGTCAACGCAGATAAGGCGCAGGCCCTGCATTCGAAACTGCTCGCAAGCGGCCTGCTAAATGCTACTGAAATCGTGACACTGCGCGAAGTGTTCAACCAGTACAGGCCGTAACCGCTTCATTCCGCCCAGGCTCGCTGCCTGGGCTTTTCTTTGACCCACGCGCCAAAGACTTCCAACGAAAAAACGCCAGGCATGAAGCCCGGCGTCGGAAGGAAAGCGAATAGCTTGCGAGTTAGCCCTTGTACTTGCGAATCTGTGCTTGACTGAGGATGAAAACAGGCACATTGGCTGCGTCGGCAAAATAAGCCTTGCCCATACGGTGGTTGCCGTCGATGAGCACGTAGTGGCCGCCCGTATTGTCCAGGTTCAGGAGTCCTTTGTTCTTACCGACGTAGGCGATAATCACTGGTTTCTTCAGCAGCGCCATTGGCATTGCATTGGCGCGCTGCCCATCAACGCCGACCCAAATACTGCAGGTCTTCTTCTCGGGCTGAGTTTTGTCCAGGGCCATCACCGACTTGGCGTAGCCTTCGATGAACTCGCGGTCCAAGGTTTCAGCCTTGGGCTTGAGCACACCGCTGCTGATGTCGGCAAGCAATGCACCGATATCGAACGACATCCCTGCCCAGGTGAAGTATTCTTCCGCCGGCGGCACCAGCGCTTCCGAAGTGGCTTCAGGAACCATCGCGATGCTGAACTCGGCAAAGTTGCCGCCGTTTTGTTTGTGCTGCCGCAGGCGCGACGAAACGGCCAGGCCCAACGGCGAAAACTTCAACACCTTACCCGGGGCCAGGCCCAGGATGCCGATATTGAAGAAGCCGACGCTTGCCATGTCTTCCAGGCAGTTCCAGTCGTCGTGGCCGGTAACGCACTGGCCATCGTTCAGAACGCTGCCGTCGCCAGGACCCAGCGGAGCGCCGTGGTGGAGGGACGAGGCCTTGCGGGTACGCTTTGGCAACGGCACTTCATTCATCACACGGTAGTTCCGGCGATTCGAGCGCATACGAGGGTCGAGACCCATTTCGAATCCGCCGCAATCGGTCATCACGCTTTCGATGTACGCAAGCGTGGACCAGTGGTCCTTGCCCCACAGCCGCGGCGCGACGTAGTCGGAGCTCGATTGCACTTCACGGGTAGCAGCAGGGGTAGCGGTAGTCGCAGTCATAGTAGTCCTCTCAATGAATTAGTTGCCTCGCCTGTATAGGGACCCCCACCCTTCTCGCCCACAAAAAAGCCCGCCGGAGGGCGGGCTCACTAAGGCAGCGCGGTCGATTAGCCCGGCAGATTCTCCTCGAGCACGCGGCGCTCGGCGGCGACGTTGCGCTCGGCCGCTTCACGCGCCAGGAACTTGTCCTTATACCGCTCGCGCAATTTGAGGATAACCGCCTTCAGTACCGCATTCATGTCGGCGCCCAGCTCGTCAAACGCAATGGCATCATACCATTTGTCGTCGGCCATCTCTTCAGCCAGGTGCACCTTGTCGACTGGGATACCTCCCTTGAGGGCCTTGAGCAGAGCCTGCAGGAGTTCTCCGGATTCGGTGAACTTGCCGACGAATGCGTGAACCAGGCGGGTGTTGACAGGGAGCGCTTCAGTGGTCGGGTTTGCCGCCTCGTGGGCCAGGCCATGCGATTGGAGGCGTTCGACAATGCCGCCCAGGGCGTCGAGCTGAATACGGGCCTTGTCGACATTGAGGGGATTGTGGAGGTAGGCGCCCGGGTTGTTCTCGTCTTCCGTGCGGTAGAAGACATGCTTTTTCACCTGGTCGAGCAGCAAGGCTGATGCGACGGCAAGTTCGAGCACGTCGGTGAAAAATTCCAGACTGACTTCAACGTTCGGCACCGGCGATTCGGTTACCTTGGCGTCATAGATGAATCCTGCAAAATCGACATTCTGGTTCATTGGGAGGTCCGTAAAAGAGTGGAAAAGTAGACCTTGTGTAGCAAACGGCACTCTTTTTATTTCGGCCTCACCAATGAAAAATCGCAGCCCGAGAGCTGCGATTGGTCGAACGCAGGCAGTCGACGTTAGTCGGCTTTAGCGTCGGCCTTGGCGTCGCCTTTAGCCGCTTCGTCAGCTGCTTGGCGCGTCGGGTCCAGCTCGAGCGCATCTTTCGGGAAGATGATGTCCGAATTGAGAGCGCTGCCGTCGAACCAGGACATACCGACGAATTTCGTGCCGACTTCCGGCTTGTCCTTCGTGACAGTCATCCATGGGCCGCCGCTCTTCAAACGTGCGACGTCGCCGATACCGAGTTTACGGGCCATATCAAGTACTCCTTTGGTGGTTGGGAAGGTAAAATCCGTATAGAAAACGGATATCCCAAATGACGGTCAAACGCGGAGCAGATAAGTAAAGCGGCTATACGAAGACTATTGCCCCGTCCGAGAGCGGGCACCTCGTTAATAATGACTTTTTATCAAACACGGAAGCCTTCATGAGTGCCTATGTCGACGACGCAGCAATAATGTGGAAGGGAAAAGCGAGATTCCATATGACTGCCGACTCGCTCTCGGAACTGCATACATTCGCCCAAAGCATTGGAGTCAAGCGTTGCTGGTTCCATCGAGGGTCGCGTTATCCGCACTACGACATCACGGAACCGCAGCGCCAGGCGGCGCTGACCGCCGGTGCTGCGGCGGTGAGTCAACAGGAGATGGTTCAGCTGGCGAAAAGATTGCGGCCGGGCCAGCCGCAGCCGGCGCCGGCAAGTCCGCAGGGGCAACTCAGCCTGATGCCTTAAAAGCTGTAGTGCTCACGCTGCTCGTCAAGAAAGACCGGCACCGCATCAACCATCCCCTGGGGGTGACGTTCCGACTCAATATAGGCTCGGAAACCTTGGGCAGCCGCCTCCCGCGAAGTGTAAGGGTCCAGGCCTTCCGCATCGAGCAGGATGGTCCGAGCACCCTGCAGCACCAGGGGCGTGCCTCGGATGCGAAGCACCCAACCAGCACAGGCGTCAATGCGCGACGCCGGTGGACCTCCGAGCCAATCGTCCGAATACACGACCCGTTTTAGCGAAATACCTTGACGCGCCGCCGAGGCTCCACAAAGCATTGCCTTGAGATGTTCGCGCAGGAGGCCTTGAAAGTTACTGCTGATGCCGTCTTGCTCCGGATGAGCGGTGGCGAGGAACTCATCGAGTACCTCACACGCAGCCTGGGCTGCACGTTCCACTGCATCTTCGGTCTTTGGCGAATCGAGGTGAAGCATCTGGCGCGCAAGGACTGAATTGCCATCATCACTACTATGCTCGGACGAATGTGCGACCAAGCCCACGGCGCGTTCGACTCGCAAGAAGTTTTCTACGGAAACCCCCAAGTTGCCTGCTTCGATACGTACGAGCGTTTGGAGACCGACCTCTGCTTGCATGGCCAGGATTCGAAGGGACCAGCCCTGTCTCTCCCGCTCTTGGCGAATGCGCCGGCCGCGACGCACCAATTCCGCTTCAAGAAAGGTATCACTCATGCGTGTACTCCCGCAGACCACAATGGAGCTTGCGCCGGCGGCGGCAGCTGTCGGAGCGCGCGTGCTTCCTCTCGCTGACGGAGCAGGGCCGTCCGAGCCAATTCCCGAAGACGTTTAGCGGCCTCGGCCGCTTCCACGCAAGTTGTCCCGAAGCCCAGAATGTCTTCAGACTTGGCGTAGTCCGTCCTGTTGTCCAACATGCCCTTTCCCGGGCCAATCAATCGGACCAGCCAAGGTTTTGGACAATTCGGGTTATGCGAAATTCCGAACGTTTCACTGAGTAGCCATGCCGGAACGGCTGCATCGACGGAAATATGAGAAAGGGTCAAAACAAGCTCCTGAGGTAGCGGACGGCGAGCAGGCAAACTAAGCTCAACCACGCAACGATGTTACCACATATGGTAACAAAGCCGAAGAACTACGTTTGGAATGCTGATTTCTACACTTTTTAATGGTGATTTACACAAAATTTCCGTGGAACACCGGTGCCTACACTTTTGTAGGGATAGTCCTACATCTCGCAAGTGAAACAAAAGGTCTTCTATGCGCATTGTATATGTCGACCAAAAGTTTTCAATTAGGGAACCGGAGACAACGTACCCTAGTCTTGTTGATGCAGTAGCTGCACTCGACAATCTCTTCAAAAGAGGGATGAGTTCTTTTGGCCAAGTATTAGCTTCTGACGGAGCAGTACTCGAAAATGTTGTACCGAGTCTGACGCAAAGCGCAGCTTTAAAAGAGAATCAGGTTACCGCCGTATAGAATTCTCAAAAAACTTCTTCCGAATCCCCTGCAAGCTCAGCTTGCTAGGGGATTTTTATTTGGCACGCAAGGTCCCGCGCTATACTGGATTTGACCAGGAGGCCATATATGAACAAGCAGGATTTTGGAACATCAACCGGACGCACCAGCAGCAAAGAGCTAAACACCTCCAATACGCCGAAGTCGGACTCGCGGTTCTGCACGAACGAGGAAGGCGAGCTCTACTCTCCGGCAGGGTTTTGCGGACTGCACATGGGCCCGCGAACGAAGCGAACCCACAACTACTCGTACGACCCCCTCCTCGTGTACGCCAACGGGAAAGAATCGAACGGTACGGTGTACTCGGACCGACTGACGCGCTGGTATCCCCATGCGGAAGTACGCTCAAAGATGCGCCAGCATTTTGGCGACGAAGGCGACTACTATGATAGCCGCTCGCCGGCGGCCATCCAGGCATTCCTGCAGGACTTGCTGAGCCGGCCGAAACTGCAGCTGACCCGTATCGAAGAGCATTGCTGCCAATCGAGCGGCTACCCAGTATGGCAGTTCCAGTATTTCGACGAAACAAAAGGCATCACCGCTGACGGCGCCGAGACCCCGCCGCCCGACACCGGTCACTAATTTAGCATCATCCGCAATTCAAAGCTCCGCCTAGTGCGGAGCTTTTTGTTTGCTAGTCCCAGATTGGGCCGCTCATGCTAGGGGCAAGCAATGCAAATCCGGCTTGCACGAGTCGAACCTTGATTTCAGCCTCAGTGGCAACAAACAGGCCATCGACCACCTCGGCGGTGCGAGCGTGAATAGTCGAGATGACCCGCTCTGCGAGCGCCGCGGCGTCTCCTTGAACGGTCAAGGGAACGCCAATGACCAGGGCGGTACTGTGCAGGCTTTCGAGAGTCATGACCGCCCTTAGAGACGGGCAAGTAGCGGTCGCCATCAAAGCTGCCTGGACCGCATAGAGCGTCGTACGCAAGCGCTCAAGGCGCCCGCCCATCTCCACCCACGACGAGGTTGCCACGCCATACAGTTCGCCCGCTAGGTAGCCCATGAACGTGGCGGCCAAGCCTTTAGGAAGTTTGATGGCGCGGGGAGCATAAGGGTCGTCAATCAGCATCGCGTCCCTGACTGCCTGCTGCAGGCCGTCCACCTCATCAGCCCAGTGGGCGAGCGTCTTGAGCAGCCGGAGGTATGGTTGCGAGCGCGCCAAGTGCATCAATGCTTCATACAATCCGTTACCCCTACCGAGATAGGTCCCACCCTCTTTGGCGACTAGCCGGGCACTGTCCGGGAAGGCGCGGTGAATGGTTAGCTGTGATGCGTTCCACGAGCCCGCTCCGCCGGCAGCCAGTGCGGCCCGCCAGTCCCTGAGACCATGCATGCGCGCCACCGCATCAAAGGCCTGCGTGGGAGACAGCTTGGCGACGCCAGTTCGCCCAAGGGCTGAGGCCAACGCTTTCGCCTGGCGCTTCATCTCGTCAAGAGTAGGATTCATGTCTGTAATACCGATTTTCAACAGGGACTGGGTATAGCGCCGGTGTTTGTTCTCACAGATAGAAAAAGCGCCCCTGGAGGGGCGCTTGAAGAAAGATTGAAGGAATGACAGGCTAGGCAGTAGCGAGCACGCCCAGTCGGGCATTGCGGATGGTTTCCTTGATGGCCGCTGGGGAGGTCAGACCTTTGACCAACGAGCCTTGGTCGATGCCGCGCAGGAGCTCTCGAGCATCCTGCATGACTGACGCCGCGCATGGGTGCTCGAGGGCGAGGGCGGCACAGACGGTGTCGAAACAGGCCGGACGCCGCATGACATCCAGGCGTTCCAGCAGCGCCAGCTTCACTTCGGCGTCCCAGGAAGGGAACGCGTGGGCGCCGGCCGTCTTCACACGCAGGTAGGCCTGAGCAGCTTCCCTGATGTCGCTAGGAATGCGCGAAGCTTTCGCTTCCTCACTCGTCCAGTCGCGGCACAGGGTCACGACAACTCGTACCGCAACTGACGCCTTCTTTACGGCCGCTCGCGCCAGCAGGTCCAGGTCGCAGGTGCCGAAATTGGCATATTCACTGAAACTGGCACGCTCGAATACACCGAGTTCACGCAGCAGCTGCAGCATGAGCTGGGGATGGTCTTCGTCGAAACCCTTTTCGAATTCCACCCAGACGCGTTCGCGAGTGAGCGCATCGAGCTCGCCGCTGGCGACCATCGACAACATCAGCTTGCGCGTCTCCGGCGCAACAGACCAGTCCGGGCCGAAGCGAGCCAGAAAGCGTGCTACGCGCAGGACGCGCAGTGGGTCTTCAGCAAATGCCTCGGACACATGACGCAGGACCTTTGCTTCCAGGTCCGCACGGCCGCCAAACGGGTCAATGACCACGCCTTCCTTGTCCCGAGCCATCGCATTGATGGTCAGGTCCCGACGCGACAGGTCTTCTTCGAGCGTAACGCCTGCCGTTTCCACGGTGAAGCCGTTGTAACCCGCACCAGTCTTGCGCTCGACTCGAGCCAGTGCGTACTCATCCTGTGTCTCTGGATGCAGAAACACAGGGAAGTCGGCGCCGACCTGGCGATAGCCCGCGTCGAGCATCGCTTTGGCAGAGCCGTTCACTACAACCCGGTCACAGTCCTTCGAAGGACGACCCAGCAGCCTGTCACGAACAGCGCCACCCACAACATAAACTTCCATAGCATCTCCAGTTGAGTAATTGACCTGGTTTGTATAGCGTATGACGCCCGCTCCTAACAGCATCTCCGATAAGAAAAGCCGCCAAGCTTGCCCGCCTACGCTTTAACCTGCACTCGCCGAGAGCTGTCCTCTACTCTAAACGATGCCTCAGCTAGCAGAGCCATCCTGGATACCCTTCGCAGATGCGAACATCAGGACCGTACCGCTAAGAAAAGCCGCACCACTTGCGTAGTGCGGCTTTGAGTAGACAACGTAGCTTAGTAGCCTGGAGGGCAGCTATTCGCGTTGTAGGGCCCGGAGATGTTCCAAGTGCAGTTCGGTCCCGTGTAGTAGACTTCGCCGTACTCGTAGTACGTATCGTGCGGGTCCTGGTTCTGGCTATCGTTACGCCAATTGCAGTAGCGCTCTGGCGAAGGACACACGGGAGCACAGCCGTGGTTAGCGGAACAGCCTTGTGTCGTCGCAGGGCTGCCACAATAGCTATTACCCACGGTAGCTCCGTCCGAACGAGTGCAGCTTACAGAACGGGACTGAGTGCCGTTACCACAGCTGGTAGAGCAGCTACCCCACCCTCCGATGTTGGCAGAATAGCTGCACGAGTTGTAGTTCGTCGTCGTCTGGGACGTCACAGGGGTGCCACAGTAGGCATTCGAGACAGCCGTACCGTCGGAGCGGATGCAACTAGCTCCCCGGCTTTGCGTGACCGTCCCGCAGCCACTTGGATTAGTCCAAGCACCATAGCTGAAGTTGTAGGAACACGAATTGTAGTTCGTGGTGCTTTGCGACGTGACGGGAGTTCCGCAGTATGCATTGGACACAGTCGTTCCATCGGACCGAACGCAGCTCGCCGAACGGGTTTGCGTTACAGCACCGCATCCGTTAGGGGTCGACCACCCTCCGTACGAGAAGCCATAGCTGCAGCCGCTGTAGTTGGTCGCGCTCTGGCTGGACGAAGGCTTACCTCCACCGCAGTATGCGTCAGAAACACTGGCACCGTCCGAACGCTGGCACCACACACTACGTGTCGAAGTCGTCGAACCGCAAGCACTCGGGGTGCTCCAACCACCGGATGCCCACCCGTATGAATACGGAGGCGTGACCGACAGGTTGGCCGAGCGCGACGCAGTCGAGCCAGCTGCATTGTATGCAGTGACCGTACACGTACCTGTACCGGTTGCCGTGGTGTTGACGGTGATGCTTCCACTCGTTCCCGAACCTGAGCCCGACACTGGGCCGCTGCAGGAAACGTTCGCCGAGGTCGCGTTTCCGGTGGACCAGCTGAAGGTCGAGGCGTTACCTGCCATTACGCTTGTCGGCGAGAATGAAGCACTGCCAACCGATGGCGCCGATACGACGGATACCGAAGCAGCGCCCGTGACCTGTGTGCCTGCAGCGTTGGTGGCGGTCACGGTACAGGTGCCGGTTCCCGCGGTCGCGCCTGCCATTGTCAGAGAGCCCGAAACTCCCGAGGCCGAGCCGGATACTGCGCCGGAGCAGCTTACGGTCGCCGACGAAGCGTCACTGGTGCTCCAGGTGAACACGGTATTTGCGCCGGTTGTGATAACCGTTGGCGAGAAGTACTTGGTGCCAACGGCCGGGGTATTAGCGCCGGTGCCCGACAGGCTTACAGTAGCCATACCACCACCATTGTGGGTAAAGCCCACGGTTCCTGCGCGTGGCCCGCCAGCGGCTGGCGTGAACGAGACGTTCACCGTGCACGAACCATTGACTGGAACCGCACCACAGTTATTCGACGCGCCGAAGTCCGAAGTGCCCGTGCCAACGCCCACGCCCGAGAAGGTCAGGACGTTGGTTCCGGTGTTGGTGACCGTAACGACCTGCGATGCCGAAGTCGTGCCCGTCTGCTGAGGAGCGAACGAAAGCGACGATGGCGAGATAGTCGCGTAACCCTGGATGCCGGTAGAGCCAAAGCTCACCGAGTGCACGCCAGCGAGAGTGTTGATGCTCAGCGAACCTGTGGCAGGGGTCGTGGACGTCGGAGCGAAACGAACAGTGGTCAGACAGGTTGCACCCGCCGCCAGCGTGCTAGGGCACGTCGACGATACGAAGCTGTACCCTGCTCCGGTGACCGAGCCGCCTGCCGGCACCGTTACGGACAGTGGGCCAACACCAGTGTTGGTCAGAGCTGCGTTTGCCGTCGAGGACGAGCCGACAGGAGTCGACGGGAAGGCAGGGGTTGACAGCGTCGCAGCTGGAGCGCGTCCATCACCAGAGAGGTTGACCAGGGCAATTCCGCCACCATTGTGGGTAAATGCAAGTTTGCCCGTCAGAGCGCCAGTTGCGGTTGGAGTGAACGTCACCGAGGCGGTGCACGAGCCATTTACAGGAACCGACGCGCAACCGTTGGACTGACCGAAGTGGCCCGTACCCTCGGCGATACCAACACCCGAGAACGACAACGTGTCGGTGCCCGTGTTCGTCACGGTCACGACCTGCACCGCCGAAGTGGTGTTGGTCTGCTGCGGCGAGAAGGTCAACGACGAGGGCGAGATGGTCGCATAGCCCTGGATGCCGGTTGAACCGAACGATACAGCTTGATTGCCAGCACCGGTAGCAAGGGTCAGCGTTCCGGAAGCAGAAGCAGTTGAAGTCGGTGCGAAGCGCACGGTAACTGCGCACGACGAACCGACGGCCACGGACACGCCGCACGTGGTCGAGGCGAAGCTGTAGCCAGCGCCTGCAACCGAACCCGCACCAGGAACGGTAACGGCCAGTGGACCGATACCCGTATTCGACAGGGTCGCCGTCGCAGTGGAGTTCGAATTGACCGGAGTAGCCGCAAACGAAGGCGTGCTCAGGCTTGCAGTCTGGACGCGGCCAACACCCGAAAGGTCGACGAGCGTCGTACCATCCACGCCGTCATGCGTAAGCGACAGAGTGCCAGTTTGCGAGCCGGCCGCGCTTGGAGTGAACGTCACCGTTAAGGTGCACTTGGCGCCTGGAGCGACAGTTGCGCAGTCGTTCGCTTGAGCGAAGTTTGCTCCGCCCACGGCAATGCCGACGCTCGAGAACGTCAGCTTGCGGTTACCCGTATTGGTCACCGTGACCGCCTTCGCGGCGCTGGTAGTTGCGACCTGCTGGTCTGCGTACGTAAGCGACGTCGGAGACACAGTTGCGACACCCAGCGTACCCGAGCCGGTCAGAGCAACGTTGAGGGCCCCACTTGAGAAGTTGGCACGCAGGTTTCCAGGTTGCGCTCCTGCAGCACGCGGGGTAAAGGTCACCGATGCAGTGCACGTTGCACCAACGGCCAGGGTCGGGCCACACGTCGAGGAGACCGCGTAGTGTGTTCCGCCGGCACTGAAGGAGAGCGCACCAGGAGAGACGATGACGTTGCCGGTGTTCTTGAATGTCACTTGCTGCGCCACCGAGCTGCCGTCAACTGGCGTACCTTCAAATGCCAGCGAGGAAGGCGTAACGGTAGCAGCCGGTGCCTGTGCGATACCCGTACCAGACAGTGCTACTTCCGCAGTGCCAGCGTTCAGGGTATGCGCCGTGAGTTCACCCGAGCGAGGGCCGGCAGCCTTCGGACCGAACGAAACGGTAACCGTGCAGCTTGCTCCCGGCTCAACAGTCGAAGTGCAAGTCTTGCTTGCAATCGTGTAATCGTCGGCGGTAGTAGCCAGCGACAGGCCGGTAATAGGCTTGTTACCGGTGTTAGACACGGTCGCTTGCTTGGTCGTGCTGCTGTAGTTTGCGATAGCCGAATCGAAGGCCAGCGACGCTGGCGAAACGGACATGACGGCCGCATTACCGAAGCCCGTCAGTGCCACCGAATACAACGTACCGGACGCGTCTTCGTAGACGCTCAGATTGCCCGAGCGTGCACCATAAGAATTGGGAACGAAAGCGAGAGAGATGGTGCATTTGCCGCCTGGCACCAGCCTCCCTCCGCAGCTATTCGATTGGTTGAACTCGGTTGAGCCAAGCACGCCAATACCCGTGACAGTCGCAGGGCTGTTACCTGCGTTGGTAATGGTCAGCAGTTTGTTCGTTGCCGGCGTGCCGACGTCGGCGGCGCCCAGGTCAACGGTGTTCGCAGACAGAGTCAGGTTCGTGGTCGGGACCACGGCCACGCCGCTCAGGCCAAACGTCGCCTGCGCATCGGACTCTTCGGTACGGATGGTGAGGCTTGCCGGATGCGAGCCAGCAGCTTTTGGCGTGTACGTTACCGTGACAGAGCACGATGCGCCGCCGACCAATGTCGAAGGGCAGCTATTGGTCGCCGAATAAGGTGCTGCAACATCGAAACCACTGATGCGTACAGCTTCTTGGCCGGTGTTTGTGACAGTAGTGTTGACTGTCGCAGCCGAGCCCAAGACCACGGTCCCAAACTCATGCGACATCGGATTGACCGTCAGCTGACCACCTGAAATAGACTGGTCAGTGCCTTCGAGGGGGACTCGATAGGAATATGACGACTGGGCAGCCGCCATTCCCGTCAAGCTCAGGACCGCTACCGCAGTAATACGCCGCAGCGTATTCGAGTGTATTTTATGCATTTGGGCCGTAGGTAAGTTGAAAAAGTTGCGTAGGCGGCAAGCGCCCGCAACAGCATTGTTCGTATAGCGCCTCGATTTATCGAAAAAAATGCTCAGCAATCCCGGCACATAAAAAAGACCGGCAAGCTGCCGGTCTTTAGGAATCAGGACGAACCTTGCGCTCAGAGAGCGATTAGGACTTCTGTTTTTCGAGGAATTCCTTGGCTTTGGCCATGCGCGCTTCGCGGGTTGGATGCGTGGCGGTCGCGTCGCCGGCCGGCAGCGCAGATTGCATTGCATGCATCACGTCTTCGCCCAGGTTGCCCAGAACGGTGACGGCCAGCGTGTCGGCCTCGTAGACCTTTTTGTGGTTGTAGACCTTCAGCGCAGGCTTGGTACCGACGACGTGGGCCGCGTACTTTTCGATGAGCTCGGCGTTGGACAGTTGCAGGTCCGAGCGCAGGGCCACATGTTCGAAGCGTTGGCGCCCGTGATTGAAGGCAGCGCTGGCGTATTCGTGCGCGACGGCGAACATCAGGGCGCTGTCGTCCAGGTGACGGGTATCGCCGACGCGGATGATGTGCTTGCCCGGGGCGACGTAGTCGTATTCGACGCCGGTGACCGAGTCGGCCGAAGGAGCCGCGTCGACGTATTCGACCTTGGTACTCACTTGCGCTTGCAGCTTGGCGTTGATGGCGCAGATGCGCTCATCCTTGACATTGCACGCCGCACTTGCTGCGCTTGCCGAGAACGAAACCATCATGCCGATGACGAGAGCGAAGGTGGAGAACTTTTTGTACATAACTTTTCCTCTTTGGGAGTTGACCTGTGGACTTCGTATAGGCACCAGCATTTAAAAACCCAAAAAAGAAAACGTCGCGGAAAACCGCGACGTTCGGGAATAAAGCTAAAGTGGGGACTTCAGCTGTTGTTCGATGCCAGGACGGCGATTGCAGACACACGGGATTGTGCTGCAGGGTGGCTCGTCGTACCTGGAAGGTCGAGCAGCTTCATGCGCTGGAAATACGAGTGAGCGGCGCTCTCGGCGTTGATGTTCATCTTGCGCAGCACGGTGGCAGCGAAAGCATCAGCGTTGAGTTCAACTTCACGCGACAGCGCGGACATCATTGCGGAGTTCGAAGCTTCGGAATCGGCGGTGAGGCCGAGTTTCTCGCCAAGGGCGAGCCAGCGCTTCACATCTGCATTGGCCAGGTGGCCGATTTCGTGCGCGAGCACGAACAGGCGTTCACCACGAGGAAGCCGCGCCAGGGAAGGCGAAACGATAATCGTGTTGAGCGTCGTTGCAGCAGATGCATAACCTTCGCAGTCGGCGATGAGCACCGTGACAGCGTCTTTCTGCATACCCATCGTCTCGAGGACGTAGGTTGCTTCACGACGCAGCAGGCGGGTCTCTTGCGAGACCGGTGCCGCCTCACACAGACGGCGTTCGTCTTCTGCGCGCATTGCCTCAACCATGGGATTGGCCGATGCGAAGTTTGCAACAAAAGCGATAACCAGAGCGGTGATGAGTTGTTTCATGATGAGTTCTCCTAAAATGGCCTAAACCACGTATAGGGACCTCTCATTTATCCTGCATCGGACCGGTCGCCGGCTCCTCCCAAAAGAAAACGCCGCAGTGTGTCGACACTGCGGCGTTTTAGAGCTTAGGGCTTAGAACCCTCGCATACTTCTCATCATGCTGGAACACTGACTGGCCAGAGTGTTGTACCTTCTATTGAAGTCCTGGCTGCAGTAGTAGTACCCACTGCCGCAACTTCCCAAGTTGGCCGACTGGTTGAAATCAGGGTACGAGCCCTGTGCATAGGAGTAGCCATAGCACATGTATTCCTGGAAATCTTCTTGGGTAAACTGCTCCATGCTCACGTACCATTCCAGCGGTGGCGGTGCGCACCCTGCATTGCTCGAGCACGACTGCGAGGTGGCTGGAGTACCGCAGGTGCTATTCGCAACCGTTGTACCGTCCGAGCGCACACAAGAGGCCGAGCGCGACTGAGTGCCGGTGCCGCAGCTTGTCGAGCAAGCACCCCAGCCACCATAGCTCCAGTTGTATGAGCACGAATTGTAGTTCGTTGCAGTTTGCGACGTCACCGGCGTGCCACAGTACGCGTTCGAGACAGCCGTACCGTCGGAGCGGATGCAACTTGCTCCGCGGCTTTGCGTGACGGTTCCGCAACCACTAGGATTCGTCCAGGCACCATAGCTGAAGTTGTAGGAGCACGAATTGTAGTTTGTCGTGTTCTGCGAAGTCACCGGCGTTCCGCAGTTCGCGTTGGACACGGTAGTTCCGTCCGAACGCACGCAGCTCGCCGAACGCGTTTGTGTCACAGTGCCGCAACCGTTTGGAGTCGACCATCCGCCGTATGAGAAGCTGTAGCTGCAGCTGTTATAGTTGGTCGCACCCTGGCTGGATGAGGGCTTACCACTTCCGCAGTACGCGTCCGACACGGTAGTGCCGTCCGAGCGCTGGCACCACACACTACGGCTCGAGGTCGTCGAACCGCATGCGCTCGGCGTACTCCAGCCCGAGTAGTTCCAACCGTAGCTGTACGCAGGGCTCACCGAAAGACTAGCCGAGCGCGAGCTAGAGCTGCCAGCCGCATTGTAGGCGGTGACAGTGCAAGAACCCGTGCCGGTACCCGAAGTGCTCACACCAATGCTGCCGCTCGTACCCGAACCCGAACCGTAAGCAGGCGCCGAGCAGCTAACAGAGGCGGAGGTTGCGTTCGAGGTGCTCCAGCTAAAGGTGCTGCCGTTACCCGACGTGACCGCCGTTGGCGAGAACGACGCCGATGCCGAGGGAGCCGCGACAACCGAAACGTTTGTCGCCTTCGAAGTACCCACTCCCAGCGAGTTCGAGGCGGTCACCGTGCACGAACCGATGCCGGTGCCACTGGTCGACACGGCCAGGCTGCCAGAAGCGGCCGAGCTCGAACCACCTGCAGGCGCTGCGCAGGTTACCGACACGCTCGCGGCGCCGCTGGTCGACCAGCTGAAGGTCGTGTTGTTGCCAGTGGTGACCGTCGAAGGCGAGAACGAAGTTGCGCCGATGGTAACGGCGGCTACACCGGTACCCGAGACCGCGAACGATGTAGGGCCGCTGCCGTTCGTGGTGAAGCCAACGGTTCCCGAACGCGCGCCGGCCGCAGCGGGGTTGAACCGGACAGTGACGGAGCAGCTGCCGTTCACCGCCAGCGTTCCGCCGCACGTGGTCGAAGTCACGGTGAAGTCCGAGCCACCCGCAGTCATTGCGACGCCCGTCACGGACAGCGACGTGTTGCCGTTATTCGTGATGGTCACGGCCTGGCCGGCGCTTGCCGTACCTACGGTCTGGTTCGCAAATCCGATGCTGCCGGGCGACAGGCTGGCGATACCCTGGATACCCGTTGCAGACAGAGCAGCGTTATGCGTCTGGTTGTAGTCTGCGATGGCGAAGTTACCCGTAGCCGCAGCGGTAGACGTAGGGCTGAAGCGAATGACGGTCGAGCAGCTTCCTCCTGCAGGGATGGCCGCACCGCAGGTGGTGGAGACGAAACTAAATGCTGCGCCAGATACGGAGCCCGCAGCCGGAGAAGCAACTGCAAGAGGCCCGATACCGGTATTGCTCAGGACCGCGGTAGCCGTGCTGGTTGCGCCCACGGCAGTCGTCGGGAATGCCGGCGAGGACAGAGTGCCCGATGGATTCTGAGCAGTACCCGACAGGGTCACCAGCGCCATACCGCCACCATTGTGGGTGAACGCCAGGGTGCCTGGACGGCTACCCGCCGCGCTCGGGGTGAACGAGACATTGACGGTGCAGGTGCCATTGACCGCAACCGAGCCGCAGTTGTTGGTCGAACCGTAGTCCGCAGCGCCTGAACCGATACCGACAGCCGAGAACGTCAGCGTATCCGTACCGGTGTTGGTCACGGTGACAGTTTGCACTTCCGAAGTCGTCAGAATCTGGCGGTTCGCGAAAGTCAGGCTGCCTGGCGAGATGGACGCATAGCCCTGGATACCTGTCGAACCCAGCGACACTGCCTTGTTGCCGGCGCCCGTACCAACCGTGAGCGTACCGCTTGCCGCGGCCGTCGAGGTTGGGCTGAAGCGAACAGTCACGGAGCAAGTGCCGCTCATGCCGAGCGATGCAGGGCAAGTGGTGGCGACGAAGCTATATCCGGCGCCCGCAACCGAGCCGACACCTGGAACGGTGACAGCCAGCGGACCCACGCCAGTGTTGGTGAGGGTAGCCGTAGCGGTGCTCGACGAACCAACAGGCGTTGGGCCAAACGATGGCGTCGACAAGGTGGCCGCCTGAGCGACACCGCTGCCCGAGATGTTGATTTGATTGGTCACTACCGAGACAGCCGCCGTCGCTTGCACGACACCGGTATAAGCCTGGACCGCAGTCGGGTTGAACATCATCACGAACTGGCAGGATGCGTTTGCTGCAAGCGAGGCGCCGCACGTATTGTTGGCATACGTCCACGATGCAGGTGGAGGCACCGACAGGGAGTTCGCAGCTGCGTTACCGCTGTTCGTCAGCGTTACCAGAGCGGAGTTGTAAGAACCCCCAACCTGGCGAGCACCCCAGTTGACTGTCGTACCCCCGTCAGCATAGCTGAACGTGAGGACAGCTTGGTTGCCGGAGCCCGACAATGCCGCAACCTTGGTGCCGGCTCCCGTTGCTACGGTGAGGGTGCCCGACTTGGCACCACCATTGGCCGGGGCGAATTGAACAGTCGTAGTGCACGAGGTTCCGGCGGCCAGCGACGTGCCGCAAGTCGTGGACTGGAAGCTGTAGCCCGTACCCGTGACCGAGCCCGCCGACGGAGGCGTGACCGAGATAGCAGCAATGCCCGTGTTGGTCAGTGTGGCGGTCGCGGTGCTCGAAGCGCCGGCATTGACTGCACCGAAGTTCACATTCGCCAGGGTGGCCGACGGAGCCTGACCGATGCCGGTAAGGCTCACAGTAGCCAGGCCGCCGCCGTTATGCGTGAACGCCAGCGTGCCGGTGAGATTACCCGAAGCTGAAGGGGTGAAGGAGACGTTGACAGCGCAGCTACCGTTGACAGGCACACTTCCGCAGTCATTGGTCTGGCCATAATGTGCCGAACCTTCAGCAATACCGACACCGGTGAAGGTAAGGGTATGCGAGCCAGTGTTGGTCACAGTGACCTTCTGGATAGCCGAGGTCGTTCCAGTCTGCTGGCTAGCAAAAGTCAGTGACGATGGGTTGACCGACGCGAAGCCCTGGATGCCGGTCGAACCGAGCGTGACCGACTGCGTGCCGCCACCCGTGGCAACGGCCAGCGTGCCCGAAGCAGGCGTAATAGACGTTGGCGAGAAGCGCACCACGACCGCGCACGACGCGCCTTTGGCAACCTGTGGGCCGCACGTAGTCGACACGAAGCTGTAGCTGGCGCCCGTCACCGAACCGGTAGCTGGAATGGTTACCGACAGAGGGCCAATGCCCGTATTCGACAGCGTTGCAGTGGCCGTGCTGGACGAATTCACTGGGGTGGAGGGGAACACAGGCGTCGACAGCGCAGCGCTTTGAGCGCGGCCGGAACCAGCCAGGTCAACAAGAGTCGTTCCGCCCACGCCGTCGTGCACCAGCGCCAGCGTACCCTGCTGGGAGCCGACCGCACTAGGGGTGAAGGTCACATTGATGGTGCATTTTGCAGCCGGCGCGACTTCAGCGCAGTCATTGGACTGCGCGAAGTGGGCCATGCCTTGGGCGACCCCCACGCTGGAGAAGGTAAGCTTACGGTTACCAGTGTTGGTCACGGTCACGACCTTGGCGGCGCTAGAGGTAGCAACCTGCTGGTCGTCAAACGAGAGCGACGTTGGCGAGACCGTAGCCTCACCCAGCGTGCCGGTACCTGACAGGGCGACATCGACGTTGCCGGAAGTGAACGTCGCGCGCAGTGTGCCGGGATTCGAGCCCGCCTGACGCGGAGTGAAGGTCACCGACGCAGTACAGGTGCTCCCTACTTCGAGAATCGCGCCGCATGTGGTGCTGGAGGTATAGTGGGTGGCACCGGCAATCAGGGACACGCCGCCGAGCGAAACGCGTACGTTACCGGTATTACGGTAGGTCACCTGCTGAGCCACCGAGACACCGTCAACGGGCGTATTAGGGAACGCCCGCGACGGAACGTCAGCACTGACTGCTGGCGCTTGTGCAATACCAGTCGCGTTGAGCGTCGTTTGAGTCGAGCCTGCGTTCACGGAGTACGCATTCAGGGTCGATGTACGCGCACCGGCCGAGCTTGGGGCGAACGTGACCGTGACCGAGCAATTGGCGCCGGCGGCCAGGGTGCTGCCGCAAGTCTTGGACGTCACGGAAAAATCGGCGTGTCCGGTATCGAACGACAGACCCGTCATTTCCAAGTTGCCCTGGTTATAGACGGTCGCCTGCGCCGTGGTCGTGGCGTAGTTCGCAATTGCAGAGCCGAAGGTCAGCACGGTAGGCTGCATTTCCATCACGGCGTCGTTACCCGAACCGCGCAGAGCGACCGAGTAAAGCGTGCCTGATGCTTCTTCATACACAGCCAGGTTACCCGCACGTGGGCCATAGAGAGTAGGCACGAACGACAAGGTTACCGTGCACTTTTCACCCGGAGCCAGCGTCGCTGCGCAGTCATTGGACTGGTTGAAGTCGGACATTCCCGAGGTAATACCGATACCGTTGACGGTCGCGCGGCTATTACCCGTGTTGGTAACAGTGATGGAGCGCACCGGTCCCGTCATCGACACGTCGACCGCCCCGAAGTCGACCGTATTGTTCGACAACGTTAGGTCGGTCGTTGGCACAACAGCCGAACCGGAGAGCTGGGCCGTCGCCTGGGCAAGCGGGTCTTCCGTGCGAACGGTCATCGGCGAGCTGAAGTTGCCGGCCGTGGTCGGCTCGTACGTCACAGTCACCGTACATCCTGCACCGCCAACCAAGGTGGCCGGACAGTTGTTCGTCTGGGAAAACGGCGCCGCCAGGTCGAAACCTGTGAGCTTCACCGCGTCGTCGCCTTCATTCTTTACAGCGATATTGACCGTAGCGGCTGAGCCGAGTACCAGGGTGCCAAAGCCGTAAGACGTCGGGTTCACCGAGAGGCGCCCCTCAACGACGGACTGGTCCTTGTCCTCAAGCGGAACTTGGTAACTGAACGTTTGAGCCACAGCGGGCACAACCGAACCGGCCAGCACTAGGCTGGCAAATGCGGCAATCGTGAAACGTGAGGGGGGATTCCAAGTACGCATTAAGCGACCTCCGGGCTAGAACTTATTTTTAGTTGTCATAACGGCAATTACGTGCCTACGACCACAAGGGTGAATGCACCGTATAGCGACGCACGCTTTAAATTTGTACGTGCTTAGAGCGTGCAGCAGAAAACCCTTTCTTCCCGCAATCCCGAGGCGCTACGGGCTAAATTCGCGGAACTAAACGGTCCGATAGTCCCTTGTCCCTCAGCCGCAGAATTTCTGCCCCGACCGGACACGCGATACCTAGACAGGACATCCCCATATACCTCCCAAGGAGCTGTTTCGTGCATTTGCCTTTCCCCGACGTTCTCGCCGCCCTTGACCAGATGGCGGCCGCTACTTCCAGCGAAACTCACCGCCTGGCACTACATGCCGCCATCGACGCAGTACATTTCCAGAACGCGGTCAAGGCGACGCTTGAGCGCTGTACGGAAGAGAGCGCCCGCCGCGCGCCCCCTGCTCTGCCTCTAACCCGCCCTCTCGAAAAGTGGAGCCTGGACGAAGATGTGCAGCTGCGCCTCGAATTCGAGTCAGGGATGTCCCTCGACGTCATCGCCGCCCAGCACGTTCGTTCACCGCTCGAAGTCGCTGAGCGCTTGCACAACCCGCTGGGCCTGCTTACGGAACAGGCCGTCGAAGACATTCGCGCCGCGCGCAATCGCCAGCGTGCGAAATATGAATACGAAGCGACCATCGCCGCGGCAGCGGACGCGAACAACCTCGAAGCCGACGCCACCGCCATGCTCGCCGTAGCGGAACTGAGCGCCGAAGAAGAAGCGCAAATCTTCGCAGTGCCGGCGCCGGTAGCGGACCATGAGACTGCCGAACCAGCAACCGCTGAACCAGTCGAGGAGCAGGTACCGGCCGCAATCGCGGAGGCGCAGCCACACGAGGTGCCAGCTGTTGCGGCGAGCGCTCCGGTCGCAGCTCCGCCTGCCGTACTAACCCCAGTTCCGGCCGCCGTGCCCGTTCAAGCCCCGGTAGTGGTGGAAGTGCCCTCGCCCGCCCCTGTGGCCGCCCAACCTACCCCGGTGACGGTACAAGCTGCTCCGACGGCGGTCCCCGCGGCGGTTCCGGTGGCCCAGGCGGTGCCTGCCGTACCCGCAGCACCTGCAGCGCCCGTAAGCGAGCCGGCAGCAGTAACAGCCCTGGAGGTGCCAGCCGCGGCTGCTCCGGCAGCTACGGCACCAGGGGGTAAGCCGGCCTGCACTCCGGAGGAGGAGACCACGATTGCGCAAATCATCGGCAAGTACACGGCCAAGAACGGACCCAAGAGCGCAGTGCGCACGTACGTCGAGTCTGACCGATTTACGCAAAAAGTTCGCCCAGAAGTGCAGGCCTGGTTGGTCAGCGAGCTCATCCGATTGGCTTAATCGTCGCTAGGCAATAACAGGCCGCCTTCACGGGCGGCTTTTTTGCGCCGGCGCTATACCTGCAAGGACATTTCGAAGGAGAACATATGCATCAATCGCACCCGTTTGAAACCATGCTGCAGGCAGTACCGAACGCAGTCATCACGCAATCGTTCGACAAGTATGGCCAGGGCTACGCCTTGATATCAAACTTCCAGATACGATTTGACCCAGACAAGGTCGAAATCGGCAGCGCCTCCCGCTTCGATAAGTGGGGCAACAGCGTCGACTTCGTGTGCACGCCGGTGCCTGAGAAGCAGGAAACGTTCGATGCCTTGATGGCCGTGCTCGCAACTGCTCATCAGGAGCGATGGACGTCTCCACATGAATTCGAGCCGCTGGACATCTGGCCACACGTTCGCAAGCAGCGTCGTCTAATGGCCAGCACTGCGCGCCTCGCGTCTCGCCGAGAGCTCAAAGCCCAACGCGGCTAATTCCCTTAACGCCTTCAGCCCTTAGCTGGAGGCGTTTCTTCGCGCAAGATAAAGGCTGGCGCTAGAGGTAGCACCAGCCCCTTTCGATGAGGGCTACTTTAATTAAAGGTCCTCTGATGGCCGTCAATAAAGAGCTGCGTGCGCATAAGCTGAAGAAATTCCATATGGTGCTGTGTGGCGCCGGCGTTGGAAACATCGCAAGCCGCGGCCTCGAAGAGTACACGGGCGGCTACTCGCTCATGGCGCAATTGGTCTGCATGGTCGTCGGCCTGGCGCTCGCTGCCTGGGCAGTACGAAAGCTCTACAAGCCGAAAATCGGTTGAAACGCGCCGGCATGGCCGGTTGCTATACGTAATTGAGGTTGCCTTTCCCTTCTGCATGCCAGAAGACGGGTCGACTGTGGAGCACCGCGCCGATGCGGTCTCCACAAGAGACCAAGTCAGGCCGGTGATTGTTTTAACAAACGAACATCGCCAAGGAGGATATTGTGCGCAATGTATGGAAAAAAGTAGTGGCATGGTTTAACCGCCTCGAAACGAAGGATGCGCGTCGCAGTGTTGCTGCGGACTTCAAGCGAGCCTCCCAGGCTTTGTTCGGACTGCTGCTTGTGTCGTTGCCCGGGGCTTACGCCGCGGTGTTTCAGGCACTGGCAGTATTGGCCGACGTGAAGGTCGCTGCACTGGAGGTGTCGAACTGGACCCTGGTAACGCTGGGTTCTTCAGCCACCGTATTGCGGGTGCTGGCGTTCCTCTTGGAATGCGACCTGAAACAGCCGGATGCCCCGGGTAAAGCTCGGGACGGCCCGTCGAAAAAGAAGAAGTGAGCCAATCCCTTCAACCTGACAGGAGATTCCCGTGAATCCAGTGGATATTTCACTGCTTGTCCTGGCTTTGTGCATCATGGCGCGACCGATTCTCACGCTCGTTCGCATGCGCCCGCACCAGCCAGGCTAACTCGCCGCCCAGGGCTTTAGAAGACCATTGGTCCTCTGCCCTACCTGCATGATGCCCAGCTCATCATGTATTACTTCCCGCCCTGCGCCGCTTCTTGCGACGCAGGGTTTTTTCATTTCGAGACGAAAAAACGCCTGCGTGAGCAGGCGTGTGAAAGCGGACGTTAGTCCTTCAGGATTTTGTTGAGAGCGCGGAACCGCTCAATAGAAACGGTAGGTAGCGCCAGCAGTTCCTCGACGGTGCGCCGGCGGGAAGTAGCCAGCCAGTCCTCGATGGTGAGCGGATGCTCGTCGACATGGACAAAGTGCGGCCGCACCGCCAGCGTATTGACCATCTCCTGCATCAATGCTCGAGAGTGCGACACCACGACCAGGCCACCGCAGTTGGGACCCAGGCCTTCGTTGGCCGAGCGAGCGATGAATTCGCCCATGGCCGGTGTGAACTCCTCCGACAAGCCGGTGTCGGGCTCGTCGAGCATGAGCCAGCAGGGATGAGTGCGGCTTTTGGCATTGCTAAGCCCGCCCTCGACGGCGCCAAAGGAAATCGACCCGGTCGAGTCCTGCTCATCGCCGAGCGGCCCGAACATGAAGCAGCGATGCATACCTGCCATCGTCCGATACTTCATCGAAACCTGGAGCGGTTCGACCTTCGGTTTTTCCTGGCTCAGCCAGGCCGCCAGGACCTTCACCCCGAAGCTTTTGCCACTGGCGTTTGCGCCGGCGACAAGCAAGACGTTGGAAGCAGCATCGCCCTCCGTCAAGTGGGCCTTCAAAGGCGCATCGGCGCCATTGAAAAATCGGCTTTCAGTAAATACTTCGCGGACCAGTTCCAGCATGGATACTCCTTTGATTGATGACCTTTCTCGTATAGCACAGGCCCGTCCCTAATCGAGGACTGCCGGGGCCAAAGAAAACGCCCGGATGTCCGGGCGTTTGGTGAAGAATTACTTAAAGCGAATTACCAAACAGCGTCCGCCTTCCGAATGGATAGACCAGACCCGATGGTCGAGCTTGATTGCGTATTTCAACCGGCCGAGCGTCACAGCGTCGAGCAGTTCGTGCTCTCCTTCAGCGATAGGCCGCCAAACTTCGAACACCACTTGGCCGAGAGCCTTGTTGACCTGTTCGTTGTTAGCACCTTCTGTTGCTGCATACTGGTGCAGCAAATCGAGCGGTGCGGTTCCTGGCGTTGCCGCAAGGGCCACTACGCGCGAAATGGTCCCAGCATAGCTCGCCGCAGGCAATTCGGGCTGAATGACCACTTCAGCACCTGGCACGATGGCGTTGGCCAGTTCCTGCAAATTGCCATAGAACGCGCCGTCGGCCGCAGCTTCAGCCTCGACGAACCAATCCTCAGGAGAAGACACATACCCCCCAACCCGGAGGGCAATGCTGTCCGCACCGTACAAATTTCCCGGCACATGGGTGTACGTGATGCTTTCGAGCGCGCCTTCGCTACCTGTTACGGCTTTGGAAGCGTAGTCGTTCTTGGCGTCGATGTCCATACCGTCCACCGGGAACGGGATGACCACATCGAACTTCCAGTCCAGCGCCACCATCTCATCGTAAGTGTACGGGCCGGCGCCAAGCGCCCTGACGGGCACCGTAGCCCCTTCATGCACAATCGTCGAAGGAAATGCTGCAGCTGGGGCTGCTTTACTCTCAACACGCTTCTCCTTGGAAATGCTAGCGAGAACATGCTTGTTTTTGTGGCCATGCGCGCGTGCCAAAACTTCGCAGCCTTGTACCGTTGAAATCGGATGACCGATGCCGGCCAGGTATTCGCACAGGGATTTCACACGTGCCGCTTGTTGGGTCTTGTTCATTTGGGTTCCTTGAAGGTGGCCCTGTCGATAAATGTCCTGGTGCCTCCGTTGCAGAACGACAAGGCCTCAATAAAAAGGAATCCTTGCTTGTGTTCAACAGCAGAAATTGACCGTACCTTGACGCGTAAGCGTCAGGGCTGGAGGCGAATAGGCTTCTGCTAACCCGCAATGTATAGGCAGCGCTCGTTCGTAAAAAAGCCGCCCAAGAGAGCGGCCTTGCAAGTGGCAATGTCCATGGAGGCGCCGACTGCTGAACTATGGCGCCTGTATCGACCTAAGTCGACCTCGGGTGATGCCAAAGACCAGTCAGCGCCTCCATAGGCACTGTAGAAGCCTATCCTACAAAGCGACCCGAAGGGAGCAATTCATGCTTCCATATCCCCGTGGCGAGCTCGGCCTGGGCCCGAGCGAAATCGTTGCAATTTTGATGCAGGGCGCGCTTGCAGACCAACAGCGGTGCACCTGAGACAAACCGTAGGGCCAGCGCAATCTCGGCCTCGTTTAGCTTTTCAGGGGCAGACACGATTCGTAGACCAGCAGCAATGGCCGAATCTTTCATCCGGGGCTTTGCCTGCTCCATGCACGCGGTGAGCATCTGCTGAGCTAGAGCAAGCGCTGCACGCAGGCGAGACGTTTCTGAAAATGGCTGAGGCTCAATCATAGGTGCTTTTTATAGGAGATGCGTGGCAAGTATAGTCCGACGGTTTTAGTTTTTACCGCGCGCCAATAAAAAATCACCCGCGGGGAGCGGGTGATTGTGAATTTGAATCAGGCAGCCATGCGGGCAACGGCGCCGACAGGCAGGGATTCGTCAGCAGCAGCTTCACTGACCATTGGGACAGCCAAGGCCGCCTTGATGGAACGGCTGACGGTGCGCAGGTCACCGTCGATAGCATGCCGGCGAACACGGTCGGTCGAGAGCAGGTTGTGCGTCACGCCGTCGAGAACTTCGAGCATGCGCTTGCAGACTGCGTCCAGTCGCTTGTCCTTGACCACATTGAGCTTCGGCAGCAGCGTTACCAGGCGGCGCGATGCGTCCAACGACTCGTTACGAATGGACTTCTTAGGGTCCGACAGCGTCTGCATCAACGTGCCAACATTGCTGTCGAGCTGGTCCCACAGCGCGCGGGCGTTCTTCTGGAAACGTTCAGCCAGTTCGCCTTCGAGGCGGGCCTTCATCTCCACAGCAGCGTTATCGTCGAAGCCCATTTCGAGCAGAACATCGGCCGAAGGCAGGGGCATGACGGTCGTTTCGATAGCGTAACGGCTACGGACGTACTCTTTGTCCGGATAGTCCATTTCGTTGTAGAGCGAACCCATCAGTGCCTTGGCATCCAGCTTGAGCGTATCGTACTTGTCCATCAACGCATTGACGGCCAGGTCGAACTCAGCGCGGAACGCCGACATCGACTCTTGGTAGGCCTCGTAGTGCGCCGTTGGCAGAATGCGCGGGCCGTCGTGCATGTAGTTCAGGGTGTTAGCGTAGTGGAACGTACGCGCCTTGCCCATCGCCTGGTTGACCATGTCGACTTCGGTGCACTTCGGCAGAAGCGACTTCCAGTAGCGGCCCATCTTCGTATCTGCGATGCCTTTTGCCTGTGCGACTTCCGTTGCGACAGCGGAGTCCTGTTTGTTTGCAATCCACGAACGGATGGACAGATTGATGAGCACGCAGTTCTGGGAAAGATTACTTACAGTCATGGTTTTGCCTCATATTGGCGCACCCTAAAAGGATGCGACTTGTTGAAATATCCTGTGGCGGCGCAAAAGCCAGCCTTCAAAAGGTCCTCGAGAGAATCCTTTGGGTATAGGCACCGGTAAGCAACGGTTGTTTTTAGAGGGTGGGCTCGGGCCCGTTCCATCGCAATTGCCCTATGTGAAGGCTTTCATTTTCCATGAGGTATGACCACCAAATCGGCGCCCCCTCCAACCCATGTCCCAAACTTCTTTTTAAAAAAAATGCATGTAGTGCTTGCAAAACAGCACGATACGGTTAAAATGCGTTTTCGACCAATGCACATTCCTTTTATGCCGGAGATACTTCACGTGGCAAATTCAAAGTCGCGACCCCGCAGGCCTGATGTCTTTGAGCCTGCACTATCTAACCGACCGACGGGCCCAAGGCACGGGGATTCGAAGGTCGAACTGGTCAAGCAAGGCGTGCGCGGGGTACTCCGCTCAAAGAACTTACGACTCCTGCTAGACGCCGCTAAGGCACCTGAAGACCTTGCACTACTTGCCGAACTACCGCTGGAACGACTTCAAAATATGGCATCTGGCGCTTTATGTAGCGATGAAACCGGGTACCACTTAGAGCAACAGCTGCAACTCCCGTCCGGATGGCTGGACCGCAATAATACGGAAGTCCCAAGCCGATTCCTGGCGCTGCTAGCAAATCCAAACTTGAGCCTAGAGGACCTTGAGGCGGCGCACGAAGGTCCGGCCACTCAGGAAGCCGTGGCCAAACAAGAGACGGCGCTGGTTCCAGTTTCAACTCAGTCAGCACCCGAGAGCGTTGCGAGTGCACCGGCGCAAGAGTCAGTTGCAACCCCTGCCGCAAGTGCACCGGCGCAAGAGCCGGCCGCAAGTGTAGTTGCAACGGTCGTTGAAACGCCTAACGAGGCATTGCAGCCTACGTTGGAACCAGTCGTTGAAAAAGCCCTCCCTACTTCTGAAAATGATGAGAAAGCCATGACTACTCCTGCCGAACTGCGCCTCGCCAACCTTCAAGTGCTTCTGTCGGGTAAAGGTGCTAAGAGCGCCCTGGCTCGTCTGCTGCAGCTCAGCCCTGCCAGCGTTACCGGCATGCTCAACGGTGTAAAGCCACTCGACGAAGAACTGCGTCTGACGATTACCAAGGTGCTCCAGCTCGGCGAAAACTGGTTCGACAAAGAGCGTACCGAGAAAGACATCCCAGCCGCGGCGCAGAAGCTGCTGAGCCCGCTACCGCGTGGCGCAACGGCGCCAACGCCGTCGTCAGAACGTCAGTCGTCGGCGAAGTCGAAGGCAACGGCCGACGCAGGCACCTCATCGGGTAATGCGACGCCCGACAATGGCGGTGCTCAGGGCGCGGCGACCAATGGAGCCGGGGCTGAAGCAGGCAATGCGTCCGCTGGGACCGACGACAAGCCGGCATCTTGGCCAGCAGGGTCGAAAATATCGAAGCTTCGTCAAATCACGGGAGAAGGCGCAGGTACAGGCGCCGCAGCTTCTGGCACAGATGCACAAGCAGGCGGGACCTCCGGCGCCACGTCGAGCAGCGAAGGCGCCGCAGCAGGCGGAGAAGGCCAGCCGCTTGCATCCGAGACGAACGCCCCGGCTGCTGCTCCTGCGTCGACTCGTAGAACAGCGACCAAGGCAAACGGAGCTACGGCAGGCAACCAGGCTGCGAGCCGCAATACGCCTTCGGCACCAGCAGAGCAAGGCAACCAATTGCTGAGTCCTGCTACGGAAAGTCGCCCGATTCCGGTGCAACAGCGCGGCGACGCAGCCCCAATCGTGTCGGCCGTGTTGAGCGACTTCGTGCTGCCTCCGATTGCTGAAGCGCTCATCAAAACGCTGGCACTGAAAGCAACAAGTGGTGCGCTGACCGAAGACCGGGCATTTGAGCTCCTGGGTAACGTGCGCGGCCTGTAAGCGACAAAGAAAAACACCCCGGCCAGCGGTCGGGGTGTGTTGAATGGTACCGAAAAGCGGCTTTAGGGCCGCTTTTGTTTTAGATGTCAGCCGGGTTGCATGGCACGGTTTCGCCGAATGCCTTGGCTACGACAGCGCGCAGCAAGGCAAGTTCGGGCGACGGACCGGTCATTTCAGGACCGGAATCGGACACTGACTTCCAGCGGTCGTCGCCACAAGGAGCGACACCGATACGTTCCTGCTGCATCAGGCGGACCACTTCCGAAGGACCGCAATCGCTCGGAGTGTACGACTCGTACGTCCCGTGCTGGCGGTACAGATACATCGCCTTGATGGCGTCCTGTGGCGGAACGACCATTGGGTAGCCACGGCTGTAGCCCACCCACCAGTCGAGCCACAAGCCCGACAGTTTCGACACCGGGCGGCGCCCTTGGCCATGCTTCAGGCCCCTGGCGTAGCGAACGGACTGGTCGTAGTTCACGACTTCTTCAAGCACCTTCTGGCAGCGCTCGACAACAAAGTTGTCGTTTTCGTCTCGGAGCGACTGCTCCATGTCCAGCCAGAACGTACGGTCATCTGCTGCGCGGTAGAGCGTCGGCAGGTGCTCGGCGATGTTGTCAGGCCCGAGACCGCCGGCGTAGCCAATACGGCGACCGTCCAGTGGCGACAGTACCGGCCAGGTATCGGGCACAATGCCGCGGCCGCCCGAACCATCTACCAGCGTTTCGAACCCATGTTCATGGGTCAGGCGGCGGCAAAGGGCTGCGTTGGCGTCGTTCCACTGAAGGATGACGCGCGTGCGGTTTTCGCTGCGCACAAGTTGGCTGATGAGCTGCTTGAATACATACTCGTCTGCTTCTTTGCCCCGGGTGTTGAGCTGCACGCGACCGAACTTCTCAGCCAGGTTGAACAAGCGTTTTACTTCCACCGTGCGCGAAGTTCCGCGAACGCTTTCGAGCAGGTTTTTGACCGATTTGCCGCAGAAGTGCAGCGCGATGTTGAACTCGGCCTTGTTCGCTTTCTCAGCGAAGTCTTCGAGCCACTCCAGGGACGGATACCGCCCGCCCTGGCCTGCTTGCGAAGGTGCGTAGAGCACGCCAAACTCGATGAACCGCGCGCCGTCGCCGGCGGCTTCGACCATCTCAACCAGGTGGTTGAAGTTCGTGCGCTCATCGACGCCAGTAAAAGTCACATATCGCAAAGTACCCATACATCCTCCATGTTAAGTTTGTTCCTGACAGGTCTAGCTACAGACGAAAAAAATGGCCGGCTCTTTCGAACCGGCCAAATGAACCCGTGGGTTCGGCTGCCAAAGCGTTTAGCTTGGGAGCACGCTCGTTTGCAACTATCTCTGTCCCGCAGGTTCCCAGGCCTTTGGGACTTCAACAGCCGCTGAGTCAGGCAGCGTTAGACTCTTGGGTCTGCCGGACGCAGCATCTTGGCCATCAGCGGAACGTGCACATTCCCCCTACTGCTGTCGATACCACATCCGACGAATTGACCGTCGAGAGTAGCGAAACGTTTATCCGACCTTCGCATCCAATGCTGGGACACGGCTGCGGTAGTCGACGTTTCTGGGCCCGCCCCTTTCCCGGTGGCGCGACCTCGATTGCATCCCGGCGCACGAGGCCACACCTGTTGGGTTGTGGGCAGAAGCTTCCAGATTACTTTCGCGCCTTTCGGCGCCAGCCATCCTTCGGCAAGCTGTGAGAGTTTCGATTCCTACCGCGCTTTGCATCCCGGCGCAGCGCGACAAGCTTTGACTCTCTCACATATGATACGTATAGGCACCCGAGTTTTATATGTTTGCGGAAATTTCTTCGAAAAGTCAACATTTAAAATAGCTAGTTGAAATAACATCATTGTGATATGCTCTTTTCACCCTTTTTGACACCGGACTTCCATGGCCCATCACACCTCTTGGCTCACAAAAGCCGACAGCGCCCTGTTTTCTCAGTTCCTTGACTCAGCCTCAAAAACGTTGTGCCCGTCGTTGATAGACCCGTTGGCCGATGGCATCGGCGATACGGAAGGCGCCACCGGAATGCTGGACTATGCCGTTCATCGCCCAAGCGGTTTCGCTGCCTTCAAGTGGGTTGAAACGCAAGCCGATGCCTGGGTGCGTTGGGAATTGTTCTTTGCCTCTCCAGCAAACGCTGAGCCTCGGATTGGCTTAAGGGCTGCACATTCCCATCAAAGCCTACCGTCACCTCCGCCATGGCTTACTCCTTTCCTCCTTGACACCCCGAAATCGCACGCCGACGCCCGGATGCCTGGATTCCTGGAACTGGTAGCGCTGTTAAGCTCCCACGGACGGATATCGACGACCAGTGCCGCCACTCATGACCGATTACTGGAGCAGTCTCATGAGCTCAATTACCTACGTCAGCTCAGTGACGACCTCTCGGGAGAACTGCGCCAGGCAAGTGTCAAACTCCGGGATATAACTGCGTCACGCGCGGCAACGACAATCCATTTCGAGCAACCGACGTCCGCTCCCGCAGCTGAAACCTCTCGCGACCTGTCCGAACTTCGAGCCTGGTCCTTAGCGCATGAGGACCGTATTGTCATTCTTCCCCGCGCGCTTCAAGGTGCCAAGAAGTCGCTGTACGAACACCCTGAAACCGTCTACGCAGCTCTCGAGCTACTCGCGGGCCCGTACAGAGACCTGCGGCGAGGCTTGCTGGAATATCCCGATTTCGTGGCCCAGCTAGCTGCTGAGGAGTTGCAGCTTGAAGGTTCGGTAGCCCCTAGCGTTGCCGGCGAGCAAGGTGATGCTTACTTCGTCAGTTGGAAAGGCCGCCGCCGGTTTATGGACCTGCACTTGCGCAAGGGCGGTGGTCGTGACGAGCGGTACTGCCTTCGTGTCTACTTCTTCTGGGACGAACAACTCCAGAAAGTCGTCGTCGGTTGGCTGCCGAGTCACCTGTCCAATTCCCTGAGCTAGAGGTATCCCATGAGCATAAAGATGATTGAGGTGCCGGCGGAACTAGCCGCGGCAATGAAGAGCATGAAGATGGTGGAGCTTCCTCCGGAGCTCGCTGCTTCGTTAAAAGAACACCTGCAGCAGATGCACCAAGTCTTCGACGCTCCGGCTCCGATGTTGGAGGATTCTCCGGGCGGTCGAGACCTACTTCACTTGGTCAATACTATCGGCAAAGAGCTCGGCGAGAGACTTACACGGCTCGCCGCATCAATTGGCTCGGGCAACATGACCCCTCGCCTATTTACATTCAGGCAAACAGGAAAGGGGAACAAGTCGCGATGGGTACCGTTCAGGCTCTCTATCGCATCTATTGACTTTTTGTCTGCAAGTACGAAGAAACTGCGTGACTTGTGCCATGAGATGGCAGAAGACGCCCCCTCAACCGTTGCACATATCTGGATACACCCAGACCCCCGCAAGGGTGACGATTTCTACTTTGCTTTCTTGAGACATCATGACGGAACAGAGGCTGCATATGCCGTCGACCAAGGAAAATGGCACCGAATCCAGGCGTCGCCTGATGCATTAGAGCTGATTTTGCAGAACTTGCTCGACGCTGACCGGGAAACGCGCAATCGCTGGGTGTCGCTGCTTAGTACAGGCGCGGCTGCCTCCAACGACGTGCTTCGCTTGGAACTAATGCCCCTATTGTATAGCTGGGGCCTTCCGCCAATGTCGGACGACCAATGGAAAGAGTTGCTTCAAACTCTGTTTCTTCGCGAGGGCTATTGGGACTCCATCGTCGAGGCCGGGCGGGCGCTAACGGCACCGTTGATGCACGAATCGCAGTACCTGCTCGATGCTTTAACCGGATTATCCGGGAGCATGAAGGATTCGTTTGACCGGCGAGTTGCTCAGCTAGAAAAGGAGCATAGCCGCAGCCTGAAGCGCATGCGGTCCGAACTCGACAGGACGAAAGTGATGCTCGATGGCGCTCACACGCGAAACCGCATGCTCGTGAAAGACGTTCTCACGCTACAAGACAAGGCCCGAGCTCAGCCAGCGACACCGGCGGGTACGCCTGCCGCTGCACCTCAGCAGGACGTGACGTTTGCGGTGGCACTCGACCAGTTCTTCGATTAAGGAGCTAGCGACGTTGCCCGCGAGTCGACCTTGTGAGCAATGACGTTCACCCAAGTGGTGCCTGGGTCGCCAACATGTGTTGAAGGCCAGCTGTGGCGCACAAACAGGCCCGCACTCTCTAAGAGACTGCGGGCTTTTTCTTGGCTGTAGCGATTGAAGTAGCGCCCATGGCTGTCAACGTAAGGCTCACTGCCCTCTTTTAGGCTGACGTACAGGATGCCACCAGGCTTCAATGCGCACACGAGGTTCGCAAGAGCGCCGGCCATCTCGTCTGGCGGCAAATGAACCAGGCTCGCGCAGGCCCAGATACCGTCAAAGCAGCTGTCGTACGTGAGCTCTGCAAACGCCAGGCGCTCAACTGGAAGCCCGGCATGCTCCGTGGCCAGCGAAGCAAGAGCCGCACTGGCATCAAAAGCGGAAACAGCGAACCCAAGCTGATGCAGGGTCAGCGCATCACGACCGCTGCCGCATCCGGCATCGAGCACGGCGCCGCCGGCGCGGACATGCCCGACAAAGTGCGCCAGCACCGCGGTCATTGGCAGCATTACGGTGCGGTCAAAGAACGCCTGGGCGTGCTCCTCGTAGTAACGCTGTGCGTCGCCCGGGTCCTCCATCACATCACCGGGCAAACAATGGCGGCCAGGCCGCGCTGGACAGCGATGAACGAATCGTTGTCCGAGAAGGTCATCACAACTTCATCGGTCAGCCCCTGGACGCGGATACGCAGCTCAGAACTGCCACCCATCGAGAACGACCCTTTACCTGTAGCGGTGAAGGAACCGATGCGGCCGTAGGGGATGGACTGATATTCCTTGGTCGAAGCCGTCATGCCGGACTTCGCCATCAGGATTAGCCGGCGGTTGGTGACAGCAAGGTAGCCGCTGCCCATCTTGAACGCGACCTCGACGGCCTCGCCATCGACCAGGTAGTTCGGGAGGTCGGTGTCCGACTTATGTGCGTCGGCGTGTCCGGTTCCCCGGAGCATTTTCATAAATGACATTAAAAGTTCTTTTTCTTTGAGTTGTGAAAGTCAGGCACGTTTGGCCAGCGCCGGCGCCAGCTCGTCGAGGAACTGTGGGTCCCTTCGCACTGCTGGGTCGACTGAAAGGCCGAACGGCAGTTTTACCAAACCGGCGCGGTAGAGCCGCTCGAGGAGGTTCGCCTCGTGCCAGGCCCCCAGGCGCTGGAGTGTCTGCGTGTCCGACAGTCCTGCGCATTCTGGCACACCCAGCTCGGCAGCGCTGAGCAACCGTACCGCCAGGACCAGGTCTTCAGCTGCATGGTCCGGGCCGCCGCCTGCGAGCAACATGTCGAGCTTGACCTGGATGTCTTCCATCTCGGCCAGCTCGAGCGTTGCGAGCCAGTCTCCAAGGAGAAACGGGCGCTCTCCGTGTAGCTCCAGGTAGTCCCCGACCAGGTTGGCGACTACGAAACAGCCACGATGAGGCCGCAGGGAATGGATGAACTGGGTGGGCACAGTGGCTCCGAGAGGTAATTGCGCGTGTAGACGCACGGGTTTATCCGGTGCCGGCGCCAAAGGGTACGGGCGCGAATAAGTACGTTCCCTACACCTGTCAGGACAATTTTTCTCTCAAGGAGCAATATGAACGTGAACTACCATGCCGACGGCAGCATCCTCATTCCAGAAAACACGCTGGTCATCCTCTCGGGGCTGCCTGCATCCGGAAAATCGGAGCTGCGCCTGCGACGCGCTGTCAACGCCGACATGGCGACCTGGGTGTCTTCGGACGCCATCCGTGATGAAATTACGCCGCTGCAGCCGCGAATCATTGGCGGCAAGGTACGCTTCGCGCGTAACGAGTCAGCCAACCCGGCCGTGTTTGCCATCATGCGACTGCGCGTTCGCGCCGGCCTCCAGATGGGCCGCACCGTGGTGGTTGATGCAACCAACCTGACCGACGCCGACCGCAAGGAATGGGTCGATATCGCAGAAGAAGAAGGAGTGCCTCACCTGGTGCTCATCCTCGATACGCCTCTGGAAGCCTGTCTGACTCGTGCAGACTGGCGCCCGGTGCATGTGGGCGAAGCAACCATCCGTCGCATGCATCAGCCGTACTCCCCAGAAGCGCCAGCTCCGAAGGAAGGCAAGAAAGGGCCGACCGTGCCGCCGACGCCACCGCAAGGCTTCCAGCGTGACTCGCAGTACCGTCACGTTGTGCTGACCGACGACCGCACCGGTATCTGGTTCACCCCGAACGAGCTGCCACCTGGCGCCTATGACGTCGTAACCGACGGCCACGGGCTTTACGATGACTTCATCGAGCTGCTGGGCAAAGGTGGCTGGACGGTCCTGAACGGGCGCATTCAACCGCACCCGGAAGGCCGCATGCTGCTGGTGCTGGGCGACCTGGTCGACCGCGGCACGAAGTCCATCGAGATGGTACGCATGCTGAAGAAGGCATATGAAGACGGCCTGGCGCTGTTCGTCAAGGGCAACCATGACAACAAGCTGGTACGCTTCATCCGCACCGCGCTGAGCGAAGGAATCGAACGCTGGACCTCGTTTGCCAATGCGGAAACGGGCATGGCGTTCCTGAAGCTCGACCCGCGCGAACGTGACGACCTGGTCAACTTCTTGCACCGCATGCCGGCGTACTACGTCGACAGCGACTCGATGACGGCTTTCGTTCACGCCGACCAGCATTTCTTCAAGCCAGGCTTGACCATCAAGGCAGACTGCACCTACGGAATGTCGGGTTGGGAAAAGATGGACTCCGATGGCCTGTACCAACAGGGTGTCGAGAAGGGGTTGAACGACTACACCCTGGTGCGCGGTCACTACCCGGCGACCAGCGAGCAGAGCCACGTGTTCTCGCTCGAGCGCCACGCGTTCCAAAAGGGTGAACTGGTGATGCTGCGCTTCGACAAGTTCAAAGCGCTGGCGAAAGCAGCGACGACCCGTCAAGAACGTATTGACGCCTTCAACGCTTCGCTCATCACGCACCAGTGCGAGTTCGACTTTGAGGATTACTCGAAGCGTTACGACCTCATCAAGGGCCTGGAAAAGCTCGCTGAAGGCAAGTTCATCAGCCGCCAACTGGACGATTCGAAGATGCTGCGCGTGTACAAGTACTCCAAGCAGACGTTCTGGAACAATTCGTGGGGCGAATCGCCTCTGCTGTTGAAAGCACGCGGCCTGGTCCTGGACCCTGCCGGCAACATCGTCTCGCACCCGCTGGACAAGTGCTTCAACTACCTGGAAAACGGCACCGGCCTGGACATTCCCGACGACCTCCCGGTTATTGGCGTGGACAAGCTGAATGGCTTCCTGGGAATTATCAGCAGCCACCCGCTCAAGCGCGGCGAACTGCTGGTGCATACGCAGGGTGGGTTCGGTGGTGACTTCGTGCGTTACATCCACGACTGCATCACTCCGCAAATCAAGGGCCAGCTGCACCGGTTCCTGGCGCAGAACGACGTCACCTTGCTGTTCGAGGTGCTGCACGCGGAAGACCCGCACATCATCGAGTACGCGCCGGACATGCTGGGCCTGCACCTGCTGGCAGTACGCGGCAAGCAGCTGACCGATGAACCATGGACCGAAACGCAGGTCGATGTCGCAGCTGCCCAGATGGGGCTGCGTCGACCGACGTGGGGCAAGATGACTTTCGGCCAGGCGCGGCAGTACATGCGCACCTGCAAAACCGAGGGCCTGATGGTGCGCGCGGACACTCCACAGCAGGCATTCCTGCTGAAAATGAAGTCGCCGTTCTACTTGACCACCAAGTTCCTGGGCCGGCTGTCTGCAGGCAAAATCAAGCACCTGTTTGCCAACCCGCGCGACTTCAAGAAGACGATGGACGAAGAGTTCTACGTCGTCATCGACAAGCTGGTCGAGAATTACACCCTCGAGCAGTTCCAGGGCTTCACCGATGATGAACGCGTCGCCGAGATGAGGAACCTCATCAACAGCATGCAATAAACCCGGCCCGGCACCCGCCCGGCCAGTGCGGTCCCAAAGACTGCATTGATTCCACCCCTCTTGCGCCAATGCGTGCAAGAGGGGTTTTTCTTGGGCGCCGGCTACACGTCTATCGCTATAGACTGCATGAACCCCTCTGAAAAATCGCTTCGACTCTTTGGCCTCATTTACGCTCTTGGATGGGTGAGTGCACTGCTTTTCGCGCCAAGTTGTCGCGCCAGTTTCTACGTCAATCAAGCAATTGGTGAGGCACTGACCACCCTACTTATCCTTCCCGTTGCGATATATCTGCTCGCACGCAACGTTCGAGCGATACGTGGTGGCGCTCCAGTACAGCTTAAGCGCCCGGGTGCGCGGGTGACCGTGCTGCTCCTTTTGTGCTTAGGCCTTGTAGGGTCGATGACCTCGCTAGGCTGTGCGCAACTCGAAATTTTCTCGCCCCCGCGAGGAACCACCAGCCTATGGGCAGACCAAAATCCCCTGTCGTGGTGGAAGATGTTTGGCCACTGCCTGATGGGCGCAGGATTCGTTGGCTTGCTCCTGATAAGCATTAAGCCAAAAAAGCCACGCGTCTATAGCGTTCATAGGCGCTTCGGGCCAACAGCTTATCAACACCAGGGTGACGCGGGTGAGATGCCCAGGCTGGCGCTGCTGAGAGACCGGTGCCTATACCTGACAGGCCAACTATTTCATCAACGGAGGAATCCATGTCTCTCGTACAAACCCTGCGCAACGTCTTCCCTTCCGGCAGCGTCAAACGTGTCGTCCCGAAGTCGGACATCAAGTTTGAAGTGGCTCTGCCAAAGGGCGCGCTCCCAGAAAACTGTGAAGTCGTGATGCAAGCGACCGTCCCTTACGCTCCACTGAAGGGCACCCTGCGCCAGTACTTCCTGGTCAAGACCGAAAAGTTCATGCTGTTCTTCCAGATGCGTGACGATTCGGACCTCGAAGACGGCTTCGAAATGGCAGCAAGTCTCGGCGGCGCCTCGCTGAACGACGACGAAGCTGTTGCAGAGCTCCAGTTCATGGCTCAGCAGCACATGCAGCTGCAGCCGGCATAAAGCACAGCCAGCATTCTGTTCCATCTTCACACCGCGGCGCCTTAGGGTCTGCCGCGGTTTTTCTTTGCCCTCCATATAAAACGGCGAGCTAGACAAGGCCTCGGAGCATCCGCTCCCCTGCTCCCGTTGCCGTGTCTGACTTCGTTCGCACTCCTACCAAAACGCTTGACCTCACCTGCCAAGCCTCCCAGAACCTGCTCACCGCCTTACTCGCCGGTGAATTCCTTGCAGAAGGAACGTACGCAGCTGTCTGGCGCCACGGCGCGGCCGCATTCAAGCTCACGTGCGACCCCGCTACCCAGCTGATGGCCAGCCTTTTACAAGCTGAACCCGTCCCCGGCCTGCCACGGGTCTTTCACGTCGTCCACCATGCGGCAGAATACGAGTACACCTCTTACAGTGCCATCGTGACCGAATTGCTCACGCCGGTGCCAGCCAGGCAGTTCGCCCCCGTACGCCGGGCATACGTTGGATGCAAGAAGCTGGCCCAGGCGCAGCACTCATGCGTCGTCGACCAGTCAGCACACCTTGCGCTGTTGATGGCAAAACGACTTCCGGAGATTCAGACAAGCGTGCTCGCGGCTGCCGACCTGGCGCGCGTTGCAAGCGGCCTCGAATGGCTGGCCACTTTCATGGACGAGCAAGACGCCTGCGCCGATTTCGGTGCACGTCGCAATTGGATGCTGTCAGCTCAAGGGAACCTAGTCATGTCCGACCCGGTAGTGGGGTTCATTCCCCGCCTGGATGCGCTGGCAAAGTAGTTAGCTGGGGAGTGGAGACGGGAAATGCTACGCGGCGCCGCGTATAGGATGACGTCGCAGCCGAGCGGCTACGAGCGAGGGTGCGCTACTTAATCAGCCGTGGCAATGCGGAAGGTCAGCGCCAGCACGGCAGTAACCCACAACGCCAGGGACGCAGCCGACGGGGTTGGCATTGCTGGAGCGGCCGCCACCAGGCCGGCACTGACTGGCAGCGCGACCAGGCCTGAAAAGAACATCTTCGTCGCTTGATTGGTCAAAATAGTCTCCCTGCAGAATTCGGTTGAAAGAGCAAAATCTCGCCCTTCAAGGATTTAACACCTTTCACAGTTTCAGTATAGGTTTAAAAGCTAGTTGACCGCAAGCTAAAAGTTGTGAAGCTTTTAAAAATGTGGTAACGCTGAAACACTTGTCACTATACATGTCTCAGGCCATCGGCACCACCGGTGTTGTGTGAGACTTGCGCAATACCGGAAAAGAGTGCTAATATAGTTACATCTTTTTCGAAAACAAGAACAACATGACTTTTACGGCCGACAACCTCAGTATCAAAGACGGAAAGCTCCTGGTAAGCGACACGCTCAAGGAGATGGTCGAAGACATTACGGGTGCTTACCCGGACATCACAGACCCAGTGGAGATGGTGCGCTATCTCCAAGCCGAACGCGACAAGCTTCAAGGCGTTGACAAGAACAGTCCAAAAGGCCAGATGCAGTCGGTATTTGCCGACGAACTGGCCGCGCTGCAGTCCGGCATCGAAGAGTTGATTGGTGGGCGAACTACCTCCTACCTGAACTAAGTTTCAAGGCAAGCTTTACGCTTCGCAGTTATTCCTGGCCCCATTTTGCACACTGCAAAATGGGGCTTTCATTTAGGCGCAAACCATCCTGCAGTTCGACGATACTATGCGCAATTGACATACTCAGGGCTCACTCGAGCAAGGAATCCAATATGACTACAACTTTCGGCGCCCGTAAGGACGACAAACTGGCTCTCCGGGCTGAACTCGATGTGGCACGGCTCGCAATTGCCTTCATCCGCGCTGGCTTAAACGCATTCAACACGATGCACGCCGGCCTGGTCATTGACCGGTTCGCCAAGGTGGTCGAGAACCACATGATGGACGCGGTCCTCAATGCCAACGGATGGGGTGAAGCTCCGTCGCACGACACGGTAAAAGCGGCACAGGCGGCAGCATTGGGGCAGTTCCTCATCGGCTATCGCGAGGAAGCGAAGCTCCACCGACTGACACTGTCCGCACCCTACCTCGGCGTGTTGCAAGACGACGTCGAGGCGACCATCCGCGCGAAAGCACAGTGCTACGACCCGCAGCCGCTCCCCAAGGGTGCTGAAGGGCTTGGCAAAGCGTATGCGATGACGAAGCTGACCATCGAGCGTATCGAACAGCGCCTGGCCATGCAGTACGCCCTGACCGATATGCTGCATCGAACCGGCTCGCAGGACGGGGTCTTCATGTCGATGACGCAGGAAATCGTGGCAACACTGCTGCATCAGAAACAGACCGCCTTGATGCGGCGACTGGCGATGGGCACCCTGCTCGGCGGCGAGGCGCTGGCTGAGAACAAGGTACTGGTCAAGCGGATGTTCGAGTCCGACGACGCAGTAATCTCGATGACACAAGTCGATGCGGCCGAGCCGCACTACTGGTCCTCGTCCGAGCTGGCCTATCTGCACAAGGCAATCGCGGCCGCATAAGGCTCGCCCCCAGGCCATCCTGCCCTACATTCATCAACCCCTGACGCTTTCCGGCGCCAGGGGTTTTTCATTGAGAGGTCCCTACACGATAGCAGGCCAATCACCCGGAGATACGACATGACCATAATCACGCGGGAACGACTCCTGCCCGACGAAGATGCCGCAGTAAACCGCGGCTTCGCAGAGTACAACAGCAGTCAAGGCCAGGAGAGCGTCCGACACCCAATTGCGCTGGCCAGCTACACCGCCGATGGAAAGCTTGCAGGCGCGCTGGACGGCTATGTGTTCTTCGACTGGCTAACGGTCAGCCGCCTCTGGGTGGCCGGCGACGCACGTGGCCGCGGCCTGGGAACTGAGCTCCTACTCGCTGCAGAACGCATCGCCCAAGAAATGTCCTGCGTAGGAAGCACCCTGAGCACCTACGACTTCCAGGCCCGCCCGTTTTACGAGAAGCTCGACTACGAAGTCATCGGGGTCTTGCACGACAACCCTCGCGGTCGAGCACGCTTCTTCATGCGCAAGACCTTTTAAGCAGCACCCTGATTGCAACAACGCCCTCCCAGACTATCTGAGAGGGCGTTTTTCTGCGCGGTCACGACAACGGCTAGGAGGACAACCGACTAGACAGGGCTTCGTCCCCACCACAGTCTCGGCCCGCGTGGTCGTCGTACTCCAGGCGCCCGGTAACGTCCTCCAGGACGTTCACTGGAAGGTCCTGGTCGGAGTCATCGTCACCTGCCTGCAGGAAGTCCGCGCCGGCCGGCACCGCGCCATCCGGGCCGATAAGCTCGACGGGAATGCCTGTCAAAATCGCGTTGGCGGCAATGATGCGGTTCTGCTTCGAGTTCTCACCCGTGAGCTGCTTGGCCGCGGTGAACAGGGACTGCGACAGGTCGATACGCGGGGCATCCTCCTCGGACAGCCCGATGACCAGGATGGGCACCGGCGCCATCAGCTGACCCAGCTCGAGCAGACCATCGACCACGTATTCGAAGTTGGCCACGTTGCTGCTCATGTGATTCGCCATGCGCTTGATGGGCACGACCAGGATGCCGACGTCGCAGCGACCCTGCGAGAAACCGATGCTGAACTTCTTGAGGTCGCTGTCCGTGCGCGCGGAGTTCGCGAACTGAACCTCCATCAGCGCCTTGACCTGCGAGCCTTCACGCCCGACGTATTGCGTCAGCAAGTCAGCATGATTGGCTTTATAAAAGTCCGCGTAGTAGCGCGTCTTGCCGGCGCCTTCGACCGCCTTCACCTGGGGCTGGGCCAGCCAACCCAGGGCGACGAGCTGCAGTTCGATGAGAGTGTTGAGCAGGGGTTGGACGATGACTTGCTTTTCCGAGCGCTGCTTGGCTTCGCTCTTGCCCGGGTAGATGGGCACGGGAAGGCCTGAGAACGCAGCGTCGATTTCTTGTAGCAGGCCGCAAGCTGCGAGAAGCTTGTCCGCATGGCGGTGACTGAAATACTGTAGCTTCACGAAAGGCCTGCGTCGAATTGGGAACTAAAGGTTTAGGAGGCGTTGTTTATCCCTGAAGCATTATTTGATGTAAAAAAGCCGCACGGCGAGGTGCGGCTTTTACTTAGCGAGCCTTACGTGCTTACAGCTTGCGCTCCAGGAAGCTCGTCGGGCGGAATGGCGGAAACTGAGCGGCATCGAGAGCGGCCTTCTCGGCCTCGAGCCAGTCGTCGACCATAGAAGAGACAATCTGCCCGGCGCGGCGCAGGTCTTCCTGCAGGTGCCGGAATGCCGTGCGGTTGACAGGCTGGTACGCCGCCAACTGTGGGTCGAGCACCTCTGCCCATGATTTTGGCCCTGTCCAGCGGAAGTACGAAATCAGTGCCGGCGGGAGGAAGGCAACCGGAGCGAAGAAGACGAAGATGTTCAGGTCTCGACCCATCATTGTCAGCAGTAGCATGACGGCAAAAATGCCAAGCCCACTGCGCGTGCTAGCGGTCATCAACATCTGCATTCGCGGCCCGCCCCGGTCCAGCTTGTGCAACAAGAGGGTCTTTTGAATGGACGCCAGCTCCACGCGGCGCGCGCGAATCTCGGCGACAGAAAACTCCTGGGGCGCGGGAGTCGTGAAATCGGTAGCAGGGGTCGACATTTTGATTCCTTCAATCGAGGGTGTGGTTGATGAGGGCGCGCTCGCGGTCAAGCCAGGCCCAGACCTCGACCATGTCCGTTGAGCCTGCGAGGACCATTGGGGTCGTGGTGTCATATTCTTTGGCGTAAGCTACGACAAGCTGCTGAAGTAATTCATGCCAGGTGCTCGGCCCGCCCCACCTCGAGAACGCAACCAGCGCCACAACCGACGCAGTTGAAGGCACCAAAAGAAGGTTTGCGTCCAAAAGGACGACAATCGGGCCCACCAGAAAAAAGCTAAGGCCTGCAAGCACGACGGCACTTCCCACTCGCGGTGACCAGCCAGGCGTTTCAATGCAAAGAATGACATCCTCAATTGCATTGAGCTGCTGTCCACGGTCTTTTATGGTGGTTGATGAGGTTTTGATGCGGTTGGCCGGCATGGCGGTCCTTAAGGTTACTTGATTCGGTCGTGCTGGCGCTCGAGGACGGCGCGGTAATCCCCGGTGTCGAGCCACGACAGGTCAACCGTCCAGGCTACCTCGCTACGACGGTCCGCCTCGTCCTTGGCGTATTGCATGGCGATGAATAGCTGGTGGTTGTCCCAGCGATTGACCTTCTTGAGGTGGTCCTTGACGTCATCGAGCATGCCCAGGCGGCCGGCCAGGCCGATGTGGTGCGCCTTGTGGCACAGAGGACAGAGCGAGAGAAGGCCCATCAGGCGCTGAATAGCCCAGGTTTCGTCATACGCCCAGCGCTCGTGGCACTCCAGGTGCGGCGACGGCGCGCAGCCACAGATTTCGCATCGGAAGCCGGCCGCGGCATAGGAGTGCTTACGCAGTGCGTCCCACTGGTCCGGCTTGAGTTTGAGGCGGATGTTGTCTTCCCAGGTGCCGTCCGGCAGCATCTCAGGCATCAGGGCGACCTGGTCCGGGTACTTCCAGCGCCGCGGCAGGAATTCCCAGATGGCGTCATCGTATTCGTCGAGCGTGTACCAGCCAAACTGCTTGTCATGGCGGGCGCCCGCGCGCGAAGCATTGCTGTGGTCCCAAGGAGAGACGCACAACGGAATCTTGGCAGGGGTGGCGGTAACGGGCTTCATAGACCGTCTAGCGAACAAATCTTATCTGTTTCCGCCAAAAGAAAAAACTCGTGCTGGCCCGGGAGGGAGCAGCACGAGATGAAGCGCTGACGAAGCAGCGGCCGACTTGCTGGTCAGGCTGGTTGAGCCCAACGGGGAACGCCGGCAGTGAGGGGTTCAGCGAGGTGGTGGGCGATACCTGTGCCCTCCGAAATTGCCTTGAAGTGCGCCGCCTCACTCCAGTCCAGCTCGCGCTCGACGGCAGCAACGGCTGCCTCTTCGCACGGAGTGTCAACCAGGAAACGCGAGGCGAACGAGCCTTGGGACTCGCGCAGTGCACCAGTTACCAGAATCGAGAAAATCATTGGATGCTCCTTGAATTGGTACGGTCAGGTTTGCCGTGCTTTGTATAGGCACCCTTCCCTCGCCCTGAAGAAAAAAGCCCTGGCGCGAAATGCGCACAGGGCTTTAATGAATGGAGTCGAGACCGCTTAAGGTCGATTGTCGAAACCGCATCGCTGGCAGCAGTCAGCGTAGTAGTTCTGCATGCTCAGGAATACACCGCAACCTTCGCAGCGATAGCGCTGCACGTACTTGCGCTCCTTGACCAGCACACGGTCGACGCCCTTGAGCGCCTTCTTGATGTCGACCAGGCTGCAGTCGACTGCCAAGCGGCTCTTGGCCTGCAGGTATGACACTGGCCAGATGGCGCCGTTCATCAACGGCATGCCATTCGCGCCGAACAGCTCAGAACGCTCGAACACCCGGGCGAGATTGAGATTGCTGACCGGCTTGTCGCCGTCCTTTGCAATCATCAAGATGTCGTTGCCGACCCAACCCCGCACCTGGACGCAGAACTGCTCGCAGGTGTCGTACGGCGCCATATGTGCTTCGTCGACCACCAGGTATTGCATGTCGACCACGGGACGCGTACGAGCCTTGACGTAGTCGGCCGGCCACGGCACATCCGAGGGGCGCGAAGTGTGCATCGAGAAGACCTTGTCTTCAGAAAACAGCTCGGCTTTGTCGAGCGAACTGGTATAACCGCCGGCGGCGGCCCAGAACATCAGGTTGTCGCCAGTGTTGCCACGACTGTCTTGCAGGTAGTACTGCGCGCTGGCGCCGGCAGGGGCCGAAGCGCCTGCGGCGTTCACTGTTGCGGTCATCGAAGTCCTCGAAGGTTGTTGTCCTGCGGCTGTATAGCGACCTCTTTTGGTCTTGCGGCCGGCCGGCGCCACGAAAAAGCGCCAGACATGATGTCTGGCGCATGAAGGCAGTGCGAGGAGTTCGGGTTATGCAGGAGCCAGTTCGAGGTAACTCTGACGCTTGGCCGACGAGCGGTTGCCCGTAACGCCAAAGCCGCCGGAGCGCTTCTTCACCAGCAAACCCTGTTTGACCAGCAGCGCCAGGTCAGGGTCCAGCATGTTGGCCTGGTAGTGGTTATTTACGCTCAGGTGCGCGTGCGGATACTTCTTGAACACAGCCAGCAGCGCAAGACGTCGGAGGCGACCAGGCCGCATCCGGTAGACGTCCCAGAAGCCTGGCGCGGTGTTGAGGAAATTGGCATACAGCGGCGCCGGGGTCGGGACGGCAAAGCGAGCCGCGATTGCCGCGTCATGGGCCGCCGCACGAGCTTTGGTGGTGACCGCGAGCTGCGTGAGGGGATGCAGGTGTGGCATGAGTATTCCTTCCGAAAAGATGACCTGGCAGGTATAGCGAGCATAGCAATAAACGCCCTCGCTTTACTGCACTTCGTGGCCAATTCCGGCGTTCACCCAACGGTGTCGGCACTTGTGAAAAGGTAAAGACAGCTTCAAACAGGAACTCCACGGTCTCTACACTACGGAGCTATTACCTCACCCCCAAAGGACATCGCATGAAAGAAATCACTTCGCTGTACCAGACCAAAGGCTCCACGGACAAGGAATACCACATCCACCTGGACCAGGATGGCGACGGCTGGGTCGTGTTCGGCCGCAACGGTCGCCGCGGCGGTAATTTGACGCATCAGGCAAAAACCGATGCACCGGTGCCCTACGCTGAAGCCAAGAAAATCTACGATGCGCTCGTGAAATCGAAACTCAAGAGCGGTTACAGCCCTGACAACGCCGGCGTCCCCTTCCAGGGCACCGAGCTGCAGCAGGACTTCACCGGCGTGCTGCCTCAACTGCTGAACCCTATCTCGGACGAGCGCGCGCAACAGCTGCTCCGCGACGACGACTGGGTCATGCAGGAAAAGGACGACGGTCATCGTCGCATGGCGTCCATCAAGAGCGCAACCGAGATGGTCGGCAGCAAACGTAACGGCTTCCCTGCACCGCTGCCAATGGCTGTCGTTGCGGACCTGTCGGGCCTGCCAGCTCCCACCGTCCTCGACGGCGAAGCCCTGGGCTCGCGCCTGAGCGTCTTCGACATCCTGGAACTGGGCGGCCGCAACCTGCAAAGCCTGGGCTTCGAAGAGCGCCACAAGCTGCTGTCCGATGCACTGAAGTCGACGCCGAACGTGTCGGTTTCCCCTGTCTACAAGGGAACCGCTGCCAAGACCGAAGCCTACAACCGCATTAAGGCAAACCGCGGCGAAGGCGTCGTCTTCCGCAAGAAGAACGCGACCTACGCTGTCGGCCGACCTGCTTCGGGCGGTGACGCGCTCAAGAACGTGTTCTACGCCACCAGCACCTTCGTCGTTGACAAGGTCGCCAAAGGCAAACGCAGCGTGCACGTGGTCGTCTTCGACGAAAACGGCAACAAAGTGGACATGGGCAAGGTCACGATTCCTTCGAACTTCGACATCCCGCCGGTCGGCGCCCTGGTCGACGTGCGCTATCTGTACGCGTACCGTGAAGGCAAGCTGCACATCTCGACGTACAAAGGCATCCGCGACGACATCGACATCTCGGCGTGCACCACCGCGCAGCTGAAGTACAAAGCTGACGACGCCGTCGAAGAAGGTGAAGAAGAAGAAGCTGAAGCAACGGCCGCATAACCTGCCAGGCCTGCATCATTCACAAGCCACCGAAGAAATTCGGTGGCTTTTTTTTGCTGCAGTGGGTTAATAAACAGGTCGCCCTATACGATGAACTTCAATCGTTTAGGCCGCAGCTAAGCCCCCCTGAGATGAGTCTATCCCACATGCCCCGGTCGTTCAGCAACTTCATCCACGCCGCAGATGACTATTTGGACGGCCACGGAACTCCTGTCGCCTTTCGGCGGCATTTCATACGGGAGTGGTGCCAGCGTAGCGACGGAGCATTTGACGGCCATCCAAAACAAAAACTCATGCAGGAGGGGCTGAGCGCCCTTAAGGCTGCAGGTTTAACCAGAGGCTATGACGCGCTCGTTCACTGGTACTACGATATATACGGTGAACTTGCTTATCGCCCTCCTTTCTCGGCGCTGCTTGGTCGAGTCGGGAAAGGGCACTTCTTCGAATTACGCATGGGCGAATCAGCGGCGCAGTTCCTGGGGCCGAAAACCCTGGTCAACGAATCACGCGTCAAATCGGAAACCCAGCGACTCCTCTCGGAGGCCACACCTACTGAAGGGCTCTTCGCTTTGCGCCGCTTGCCCTTCACCGTATGGACTCAGATGGCCGCAGCGGAATATGACGCTTCGCTTGCCGCGCTGTTCGCCTCCCGTCCGAGCTACCACCTCTCTATGTGGAGCAGCCATCAAGCGGTTGAGAAAATTCTAAAGGCCGTATTGGTGGCGCACGGATGGCAGGAGCGCCAGCTGGCCACCAAGGTCAACCACAACTTGGTGGTGGCCGCTAGCGAAATTGAAGCACTCGGCTTTCCGTTTCCACCTGCGGCCCTTACCGCATTGAAGCGCCTCAGCGAACGATGCGGTCCGGCGGTTCGCTACGCTGAAGATTATACCGAGGCCAAGCGCATCGCGTTGCGAGATAAAGCTTGGCAGGCCCACCGTGACCTTTTGCAATTCGCTGCTGCAAGCGCGGAAGCGCTTCGGCTCGCTTTCATGTTTAGTGAGCAAGGAGGAGCTGCCCGGATAATTTCGCAAGAATTCCTTGACCTTACCGAACAGGTATTTAAAGAGTTCGTAGCTAGGGGTATCGAGGGCACCTCTACCCGGATTCCGGCGCAAGGCTGCAAATAGCGGAAGGCAGGGCGCTTCTGCCCATGCATAGATGGCGCCTCTCGTCGCGAGAGGCGGGCAGGCCCGCCGTACCTTTGTTCGAGAGCTAGAAGCCTACCGTAATAACATCGCGTGTCGTACTTGCGATTTCAATCATTGTTTCGCCATACTTCTCGGCAATCCTCCTCGACAGCTTGGTTCCATCAAGCTTCCTGAACTTAAAAGGTTCAAGTTCCCAGTGACTTTCGATAGAGCCCGTAGCAGACACCGTATCTGGACAATACTTTGGGCCAGTATGCGTCCGCGAAGCCATCAGAGTTGCCAGCGCTCCATCTGCCGTGCAAAAGATGTTGTGGTCATATTTCTGATGAATGTGCAGATTATCCATATGATGTAAATACATGAAGTCCCAGGCCACATTCCATGCAACAGCGTTTGGCCCGGTTTTCCGGGCCTCATGGACCTTCAAAACACGCCGGGCGTCAGGGCTGCCTGCAATTGCGTAGACGGACGCATAGAGCGATGGCCCCCCAATGAGCGACAGCTCATTCTTCTGTGAAATCAGCCAACCAAACAGCTCATCGCATGCTGCTTCAACCTGCGCATCGCTCGCAGTGTCCCCAGGTGGAATTAGCTGCAAAGCCTTCTCGAAAACGGCCGCCAACGAAGGTAATTGCGAAGCGATACCCCTGGAAAGGGGCTCGAAAAACCCATCGACCCACTCAGGGGCTACATTGAAGATGCCATGCACTACTTTAATGTAGTCGTAGAAATACTCCTCAAACTTGCTTCGATTGAGGGCTCGACTGCCGGACTGGCTTAGCTCTACGGCAGCCAGCGTAGCATCGACCGGGATATACCGCTTACGTTCTTGCCAATGTACCCCAACCTGACGCCGGGTAATCGCTAAGTACTGCTGATACGCCGGTGGAAGGAGTCGAGTTTTCCCCTTTGCTTTCAACAAGGTGAGAACAAGGTTGGCATCTGGAACGTACATTGCACGACCTTTAGGCGGGGTGAGCAGCGCGAGCTCCCCTTTGCCACCAATGAACCGTAGAGGCGCAAATGATTGCCTCGGGGCCACAAGCTTGGATGATGCAGGGGAAGATGTCGAGGAAGGCATAGGTAGCTCGATAAGGTAGATGACCTATCGAATAGCAACCCATGCTTATATCGGCCTGGTAAAGTCAGACCGCTTCACGCAAACCTTGAGCTTGTGTCCACTTTTTACGCTGAGAGTGCAGCGGCGCTAGCCAGCTGTAGAGGAAGCGGTAGCTCCGCCGAGACCCACCGGTGCCAGCACGGCAGCGCCAGGATACCCTCCCGGGTCAACGCGACCTCCGTTGGCACCCAAACGCCAGGGTCCGGCTCATCGGACAGGTCGACAATCCAAACCCCCTCGACAGAGTCGGTGTTCACGAACTGCGTTGCGGTCACATCCACGACCAAGCCATCGACCATGACGAACGCATGAAACTCCGACTTGGCAAACACTATAGCCCGACCGCGAAGCTTCGGGTCCGCCATCAAGCGGTCGAACAGCTCGAACGCAGCAATGGCGCACATTCCACGTAACGACTCGGCATCTCGCCCAGTTGAGCGCGCGACTCCCTCGGTCCAGACGCGTACTGCGCGGGCGTAGGCGAAGAGCTGACTGACAAGCTGATGCTGGGAAGTAGGCATAGGCGAAGGTACGCAGCAGTGGGTGATTGAAGGGAGGGCGACATCTGTGAAACAAACAGAGTCAATATGCCAACATAGTAGCAGTTTGTGCGCTCCTGGTCCAGCTAGCGAGCTCGTGGCTACACGAACCTACTCCCTGACTCCAAGAGCTCTCATGACCACAAACATCGTACCGCTGACCCTCGAACAACGGGCAGCACACCGCGCGGCGCGCTACGTCGTCCGCCAGCCCAAAGCACTGCCCCTTCAGGTCTACAGCCACTCGAGCGAGTTGGCCAGCCTTCTGCGTAAGCGCAACGCGACGCACGCCGCACTCATGACCGCACACAATCCGCGAGGCAAACGCGTCACGCCGGCGAAGAACGCCAAGGCGCATGCTGCGCTGGGCGCCCGTCTTCAGGCTCTGGGCTATGCCACCATGCCCGGATGCAGGGAGGCGCTCGACGGCGGCCAGGCTGAAGAAGGCTACCTGGTATTCAATATCAACGCCGGACCGCTCGAAGTCGTCATGGATGAGTTCGAGCAAGAGGTAGCGCTATGGTGCCAAGCATCGGGTGAGCCGGTGCTGATGCTCCACCCCCAGGCGCGACGGACCTTGACGGCGGCGGACCTATAAACAAATTGCCTCGGTGCCCTCAGGAGCCTGTTATCGCCTCGTTTGAATGCTCTGCATCCGCGGGGAGGCCGATACAACGCCCGCCGGAATAAAGGACGGTGTGCGTTGTATCGGCTTAACTCTCAGGACAATACCAGGGACTATGGGAATAGCTGGATACCTTCACACACTCACTGACAATATGGGAAAGGACCTTTCGAAGCTTCTCCACATCGTATGAGCCGGCCAAAATAGAATCCGGCGTTAAGCTTAAAAAGTATTTTGTATAGGACTCCTTGTAATCCAGGCTGCCCTGATAGGTTCCGCTTGCTTTCTTGAAATTTGTCCAAGTTACAGTAGCCTCAGGACGACCAGGTAGCTTCAAGTCGAGGTAACATTCAATTGCAGCTGCTCGGCGATTGATATCACAAACCGCAAGGCCCTGGGGACCGTTTGTGGAGAAATTTATCAGCTCAGGTAGACTCGGTAATGTAACCGCTCGCATGTTTTGTGAGAGACCCAATCTACTGACGCGCTCGAAAGCCTCCCATCCTTCGGCGTCGTTGTCGAAGACAAACAGAATTTTAGTGCTGGACTCAATCGCAGCGAGCCCCTCGGCAAAAGCAGCTAAGCCACTAGCCCCAGAGAACGGGTGCCTCTCACCGACATCGAGAAAGCGCAAGAAGTCAGCAAGGTCAGGCATTATCAAAGAAAATGCTCGCTGCAATATATGTGTGTCGGAAGTTCCTTCTGTCACAATCAAAACCTGAGCCGACCTGCCAACGCCTGGCTCGAAATCAGACGCTTGCGCCCATCCAGCTTCGACTAGCGGGCCATATCGCCATACAATACGTGCGTCGACATTGTCGGGCACTAATGCTAGGGCTCGAAGGGCCGAGTAGGGAGACGCAAATAGGAAAGACAACAAGTCGCGCACGTATCCTGCTTCTGAGGAACCGTACGTCTGAAATTCGAGCTTAACTAAAAATGGGTCGTTCTTGAACCGCCCTGGAACGTAACCGTACTCGAAGCATGAGTCGACGTAGGCCTCCTCGAGAGTATGAATAGGGTTCCTAATTAAGAAATCGAGAAAGGCCGAAAAATCCGGGTAGCCCTCTTCTTCCCCTTCTACCCCTTCCCATCTGGGCAGTTGCTCTACTCGTCTGAAATACGCTGATTCAACTGTCTCAGGGGTATATCCCAGCAATTCTAGTCGAGGCACAACCTGACTCAGCGAACACACGAATGCTTCGTCGGTAAGTGGTTCGGCATCGCACGAAAGTGCACTGTTCAGTCCCGCGTCCCGTTCACGCGGAATTGCACACTGGTCGTCGCTCCGAAACAAGCAATTATGTCCGTTGAAGTACGAATCTTTGCCAGAGTCGACAGCAATCGGCCCGACTTTTAATTCAATAGGGGTGCCCATACCAGAAAAAAGAGTAGATGTCTCGTATATAGAGATGCTACTTTAGCCTGTGAGCCTGAACGTGCGGATACCCCTTTGAATCGCAGCCTAGTCCGCTAAGGCGACCACTGCCGCGTGAAGAGAAAGTCTTGCGACCAACAGGAAAAGCCCCGGTGTCCGCCGGGGCTTGTTGTATGCAGAGGCTAACTGCCAATCGTCAGGCTGCAACGGCAGCGACCTTGGCCGCCTTATAGCGTCGGTCCAAGTTCGCTAGCTTAGCGAAGTCAGCCTTCGAAGACGACCCGCGCAGGTTGCCGGCGGTGAGGAACAGCTGCAGCGCGCGGTCGCGGGGCAGGACAGCGGTCGTCTTGTCGTCCACCTTCGGTCCCCAGCCCATGCGCAGCAGGAAGTTGCACATCGCGTCCGGGTCAATACCGTCGGCCTGGTAGTCCAGTAGCGACTTGGCGCCGGTCGACTTCGACAGCTTCTTGCCGGTGGTGTGGTCGTGCAGCAGGCCCACGTGGGCGTAATCAGGCGGCAGCACATCCATGGCCAAGTACAGCGCGACCTGGCGCATCGTGTTGGGGATGTGGTCGGTACCCCGGATGATGAAGTTCACGCCGTGGTCGATGTCGTCCACCACGTTGGCGAAGTGGTACGTGGCCATGCCGTCCGACTTGACCAGCACCATGTTGGCGACAGCGTCGTGGTCAGCCGCACACGTTGCGACCAGGCCTACCGCCTTGTCACGGAAGCCGGTGGCCACAGCCGCGTCGGTCAGCGGGCAGTTCAGGAAGATGGCACCGTCACGGTGCACCGCGCGGCCGCGGGCGACCAGGTCGTGCGCAGCCTGCAGGTAGCGGTCCTTGCGGTCGCTCTGCTTGAAGGTGAGGTCGTAGTCCAGGCCCAGGTAGTCCATCGCCTGGTAGATGACGTCGACGAACGCGTCCGAGTTGCGGGCACCATCGGTGTCGTCGATGCGCAGCAGGAACTTACCACCGGTGGCGCGGGCGGCCAGCCAATTGAAGTAGGCTGTTCGGGCGGTCCCAAGATGGAAGAAGCCGGTCGGGCTAGGGGCAATGCGAGTAATGTAGGGGGTCATAGCGGCTCCGTTAGGTTTTCAATTTGCGTTCAAAGACGGCACAGTGGCCGCCCAGTAATAGGGTCACATCAGAAGCGCGCAGGCTTGTTCGCTACACCAGATTGGTACTGTAGAAACCAACGTTTATAGGAAAATGGAATGGATATCGTGTTACCCAATGCAGGCCTGAACCCGGAACAGAAACTGGCCAACGTTCAGCGCTGGTTCGATGAGCAGGTCACCGTCATCGCCGAGGACTATCGCGGCAACCAGGTCGTCGGTAAAATCGAACAGCGCCCTGAATCTGGCTCCGGCCTCTGGGGCTACGGCGGCGACTCGATTGCTGTACACGTGCATGGCGACACCTGGCCAAGCTCGCGCGTGCGCCCCGAACAACCTGCAGTCTCGTAAAAGGAAATCCCATGGAATCGAGCGCATCGGCCCTGACCCAACTCATGGACAGCTTTGCCGGCGGTAGCCCAGGCGTCTACCTTCACCCAGTGAACCAGCAGTTCACGTTCACCGAAGGCGTCTACCAGGCGGCACGAAGCGTTAATGCGCGCTGGCTTGTCGACCTGGTTGCTATGAAGATGGCGCCGCTTTACGCGAAGGCCTGGCTCGAAGGGAATGCAAGCGTCGGCATCATCACCCTCGAGGTGTACAAGCCAGGCGAGCATCCTGGCGTGGCCGGCCGCATCACCCTGTCGCTGCTGGACAATCAACCTCCGGCGTTCGTCGAGCAGGTGTCCGCTGGTGACTTCCCGCCCGGGACCTGGAAGTTCTATCTGGCCACCGACGCCGCGCAACGAAGCGGCCAGTACATCACCAACCTGTACCTGCCCCAGGAACACTAGGCCTGCATCTGCAAGCTGCTTCAACCTGATTTTCATACCGCCTGGCTCGTCCGGGCGGTTTTCTTTTGGGCCGATAAAGGTGACTGCCTACACAGGGATTACCCTGCAGAAGGAAGCGCCTATGTCTCGCCTGTCGAATCTCGCCCGCAAAGCTCGTGCCCTACTCCCGTACGTTGGAATCCTGTTCGCCACCCAGACCCTGGGCGGCACGGTATGGATTCCCTCGGCCTCAATGGAGCCTACGATGCACGCCGGCGACATGCTCACAGTGAACCGGCTTGCCTACAGCTTCCACCTGCCATTCGTATCGACGGCCGAGGTGGTCCGCTGGGCGACGCCTGACCGCGGCGAAATCATTGTGTTCAACGCACCGCCGGCGGGCTCTCCGTCCGAGGCGCTGTATATCAAGCGGGTCGTCGCCGTAGCAGGCGATGTCATTGAGGTGAAGGACCATCGCCTGACGCTGAACGGCAAGGCCGCGGACTATTCGCCAGTTGACGCGGAGTACCTGACCGAAACGCTGAACGGGAAGTCGCACCAGGTGCACGCTCAACCGTCGGAACTGCAGAACTTCGGCCCGTACACTGTGCCGGCCGGCCATGTCTTCGTGATGGGCGACAACCGTGACCACAGCAGTGACTCTCGCATGTGGGGCCCGCTGGCTCTGGAGCGCGTGCGCGGCCGGGCGAGCTACCGCGTGTTGGGCGCGAACCCGAGCGACCTGAAGGGGCCCGGGGTGCTGTAAGAGGCCAGAAGGCCCCTAGTGTTGGTGCGGCTGGATGGATTCGAACCACCGACCACCTGCTTCGTAGGCAGGCACTCTATCCCCTGAGTTACAGCCGCGGAGATACTTAAATTGGCTCCGCATCCCGGATTCGAACCGGGGTACGCACCTGGAGAGGGTGCTGTCCTAGGCCACTAGACGAATGCGGCGGAGAAAACTGATTTTAAGGAGGCACTCGCAAAGACTCGGGTTGTTGCGGCCAGCGCGAGGCGGAATCGAACCGCACCGCTTGCAGACTCGAACTGCGTATCACCGAGCAGCGCCGCCATGGCGCCGAGTGCCTCCATAAAATAGGTCTTTAATGCAATGGCGCGCCCGACAGGATTCGAACCTGTGACCCCAAGCTTCGGAAACTTGTGCTCTGTCCATCTGAGCTACGGGCGCAATACTTTACAATCATCCCTGCAAAATCGGGTAATCGGTATAACCGTGCTGATTACCTACAGCCTCACAATAGAGCGTTGGTTTCGCCGAGTTATACGTTTAAGTCGGGTCCTTTCGTCCGGCTGCTTTCCACCGCAGGCAAGCTTCACGAACAACCAAACATTCCTCGATACGATTAGCTCTTCGTGTTCCCATGAACGGCAAAATATTCCGCATGGTTCGCTCCGCGTCAGAACCTCCCAATCGAACGGTGTAGAGCGGAAGCCAATTGTCATTCTTTTTTGTTGCACGCCCGAACCGTACGCCTAACCGACCGGCGAAGGTGCTGACGACATCTTCGTCAGTTGAGTCAAAAGAAACTCGCACTGCTCTGCCTACAAAATCAAAACAGCCTTCACCCTCAAGGAACCCCGCGCAATACGCCCACCATAGCTCGTCAGAAAGGCTATTGAACAGAGGAGCCGCTATCGCCGGCAGCTTTGGGGGACCCTCTCCGATTTGCGCTATCAGCCCTAACCGCATTAAGCGATTCTTCAGGTGACCATGGTTTGCAATGCCCAGATTGCGAGAGAGTTGTCGAAGGCTCATAACCGCGGGCTTCGCCTCCCAGGCTTTCACTAGCTCCTCGTCTGAGCATCTAGCCTGCGATTGATTCCTCGCATCCTTAGCAATGAGCGCTTGGGCATAAACTGCCAAGCACTCCTGAGCCTTAGTTCTGCGCCTAACCCCAAGGTAGCCTGATACAGCACTCATAATTGAAACCGCACGCGCGCCGGTGGCTCGAGCAACATACACCCGCTTGCTACCAACCCTCTTTGGGAAATATGACTGAGCCGTTACCCCAAACAAGTCGGCCACGCGGCAAACGACGTCCTCGTCAGTCATTGCGACTACAACTGCGACCCGGCTATCCAATACCAGAAAGCACCCTTCGCCTTCGATAATTCCAGCCAGCCAAGCCATTTGCAGCGGGTTATCCAAGCTTGGTTTAGGTTTGATAAAGTACAAGATGAGATTTCGTAGTTAGGAGATATTTAGTATAACTCCAAGCATACTCATAGGCTAATCGAATACGAAACCAGGGTAATTTACATCCACACGACCAGGCCCCGAAGTTTAAGCTACAGTGAAACAAATATGGCGAACCGTATGGGATTCCAACCCACATCACCCGAGGTGAAAGCTCGGCGTCCTGGTGCATTTAGACGAACGGTCCTGTGAAACTGGTACGGCTGGCAGGGCTCGAACCTGC